>ERZ1027099.11-NODE-11-length-133217-cov-15.640175_pt1 | contig 133217 bp, 115 predicted proteins | sample MGYA00519408_ERZ1027099 | MGnify/ENA primary metagenome ERZ1027099 (study PRJEB26926, sample SAMN06164646) | human gut metagenome | biome: ENVO:00009003; feature: ENVO:2100002; material: ENVO:00002003 | host: Homo sapiens | place: USA | collected 2012 ...
AGATTTCTGCCTGTCTCGTGGGCTCGGAGATGTGTATAAGAGACAGTTGTTGAACCGTGTGACCGAATCGTTGTAGATCAGGCTGCTGGTATAGATCATGCGGTTGTAGCAGTTGGCCGCTTCGATGCAGCGCTGGTAGGTCTTGTCTGCCTTGATGGCCGGGCGGCTCTCGGCCACGGCGGTCACATAGCTCATGGCCTGCGCAAGCCGCTGCTCCTGTTCCAGCACCTGTGCCGGAGTGGAAAGCGCATGGATGGAGGGCGGCGGCAACACCAGCTGGGCCGAGGGGCCATAGCTCCGGAGCAGTTCCAGAAGCGCTTCCAATGCGCGGAAGCGGGAGGAAAGCTGCAGGCCGATCTGTTCCATGGCAATTTTGACGTTGTCGTCCAGCTGGCGGAGACGGCGATATACTGCGCCGACCCAGACTGCAAGCAGAAGCAGCAATGGGATGAGTACGTATATCATACAGGAGACCTCCCTTCAAAGAAGTAAAATCGGGCGGCAGTACAGTCGTCTGAGCTTACTATAACACAAAATGTGCGGCAAGGGGGTACTTGGCATGAAACGCCCATAAAATGCATTGAATCGACCTTTTACAGGGAAATGCGCAGCACAAACTGATCCTGCTGCCGGGCAAAGCTGTACATGCCGCCGTATTGCTCCACGATGGCGCAGATGCTGCGCACGCCAAGGCCGTGGCCGGACTGGCTGGTGGTGGGGACGCCCTGTGCGTCGAACTGGACCGGGAAAGAGCAGGAGTTCGCGATCTGCACAAACAGTCTGCCGTCCTTTTCGTAGGCGGTGGTCTCCACAACAGCGGGCTTTCCGGCCTGCTTCTGGCGCTGCCCGGCGTGCAGGGCGTTTTCCAGCGCGTTGGAAAACAGCACGCACAGATCGCTGTCCGGCAGCGGCAGAATCAGCGGGATGGCTGCATGGACTCGGAAATCGATGCCATCGTGCTGTGCGCGGGCAGCAAAGGAAGAGAGGATGAGATTGGCGGCCTCGTTCTCGCAGTAAACATTCACCTTGCTGGCTTCGATCTCGGCACACACACTGTGGATGTACTCCTGTGCGGCTTCCGTGCGGCCGTTCTCGATGCAGGCAGAAAGATACTGCAGATGATGGCGCAGGTCGTGGCGGTAGGTGCTGGCCTTGCGCTGACTCTCCCGCATGGCTTCGATCTCACGCACGGCCTGAGCCACCTGCAGGTTCAGGCTGTTCCGGGTCTGTTCCAGCTGGCTGCGCAGCTGCTGCTCCTGTGTGGTGTGCAGCACAAAGCCCAGATAGGCCAGACTGCACACAAAGGGCATGAACTCCACAGCCGCCTGGTTGCCGCTGGAAAGCAGGTCGGTGTAGATGCGGGTAAAGTAGTCAAAGAGATAGCTCAGCAGCGGGATCATGCCGAATTGCAGCTGCAGCAAAAGCGGGGAGCGGGACAGCGCCCGCACCGACGGTGCGATCCAGCGGATCAGCACCAGAAGGATCGGCGGGGTGACGATCAGCTCGGTGGCGTCCTGCAGTACGGTGCCGCCCGCCGGGAACAGCGCAATGACCAGCAGCGCGGCCCAGCGCCGCAGCTGGCAGCACAGATAGGCTGTCAGTACGGATACCAGCGGCCATAGCGCACGGCGGGTCATGGCGGCCAGCAGCAGCCACAGCGGCAGATGGGTGATGAGCGGGTAGAGATACCGGGCAAGGCCGGTGCCCCAGCGCAGGCTGACCACGCCCTGCAGCGCCAGCATCAGGATGGTGCTCCCCACAAGCAGGAGTTTGTGGCGGCGGGTCCATTCGATCTCACAGAAGGCGGCAGACAGCACGATGCCGAAAATGCCCACCGCGGCAAGGTTGCACAGGGAAAGGGCTTCCGTCAGGAGGCTGCTCACAGCATCACCTGCTTTCGGCGGAAGGCGTATTCCAGATACTGCCGGCGGATGTCGGAGGATTTGCCGTGGGGAATGGGGATCTGCACCAGATTGGTCAGGGTGACGGTCCGGCTGGAGATGTTCTGGACATATTCCATGTTGACAAGGAACGAGCGGTGCGGGCGCAGAAAAATCTCATAGGGGGCCAGCTGCCGGGCCAGCTCGTCCATGCTGCCGGTGCTCTCCAGAACGCCGCCGTCTGAAAGGTGGAACAGCAGGGTGCGGCCCAGCACCTCGCAGTACAGCAGCCGATCCAGCTCGATGCGGGAAATGCCGGTCTTGCACCGCAGCACCAGACTGCGCTGGTCGGCCCGGCGGCACTCGGCAATGACCGAGTCGGTCAGGCAGAAGAAGCTCTCCTCCCAGATGGGCTTGAGCTGATAGAAGTAGGCACCCACCATATAGGATTCCACCGCAAACTCGGTGGAAGAGGTGAGAAAGATGATCTCGACTGCAGTGTCGTACTGGCGGATCTCCTTGGCGACGGTGATGCCGTTTTCAGCCGGCATAATGACATCCAGAAACAGGATATCATACCGCACACCCTTTTCGATCTCGGCCAGCAGATCCAGCGGACTGCGGAACGCTGTGCACTGGATCTGGATGCAGCGCTGAGTGCGGTATTTTTCCAGCAGGGCAGACAGCTGATCCAGAACAGTCTGGTCGTCGTCGCAGAATGCGATTTGGATCATAGCGGTTTCCACATCCTTTGTTCGTGTTGGCCGGGCACTTACAGCTGGGCTTTGCCCATGCAGTAGGTCTGCAGCACATCGTAGTTGTCGTCCAGCACCACAAGGTCGGCGTCCTTGCCCACCTGAATGGAACCCTTGCGGTCATCCAGATGCAGGCAGCGGGCCGGGTTGATGGTGCAGGCGTTCAGCGCGTAGTTGAAGGGCACCATGGCTTCTTCCACAAGGATGCGCAGGCCCTTGTTGATGTTCAGGGTGGAACCGGCCAGCGTACCGTTGTCCAGATGCGCGCTGCCGTCCGGGTAGATGGTGATATGGTTGCCGCCAAAGATATACTCGCTGCCGATGGGGGTGCCCTTTGCCATCAGTGCGTCCGAGATCATGATGGCGTAGTCCGGGCCCTTGCTCATAAAGTAGTTGTTCAGGGCAGCCGGGGTGGAGTGGCAGCCGTCGCAGATGATCTCACCGTACATGGTGCGGATGCGGTAGGCTGCGCCCACCAGACCGTTTGCACGGTGGGCAAAGGGGGACATGCCGTTGTAGACATGGGTCATGGAGCGGGCACCGTTGGCCCATGCCATCACAGCCTGCTCGTAGGTGGCGGCGCTGTGGCCGATGCTGACCACCACGCCGTGCTCGGTCAGGTAATGGGTCAGGGCAAAGCCTTCGTCGTGCTCAGGTGCAAGGGTCACATAACGGATGTGGCCGCGGGCGGCCTCCTGATAGTGCTTGAACTGCTCCACGCTGGGCTTTGCAATGTACTCCGGCGGCTGTGCGCCCTTGTACTTCATGTCGAGGTAGGGGCCCTCAAAGTGGATGCCAAGGATCTCGGCACCCTCATAGCCGCCCTCCATCACGTCGGCCACATTGGCCACGGCATTGGTCAGCACCTCCACGCTCTGGGTGACGGTAGTGGCCAGAAAGCTGGTCACGCCCTCGGAGACGATATGCTTGGCCCAGTAGCGCAGGCCCTCCGGCTTTGCGTCGTTGGTGTCGAACTCATAGGCACCATGGCAGTGGATGTCCATAAAGCCGGGAACGATGCGCTTGGAGCCGTAGTCCTCATCGGCCTGCTTTTCCCCATAGGGGAAGATGCCGGTGATCCGGCCCTGCTCCAGCTCCAATGCAGCCGGCACAAACTGGTCGGCAAGCCATACCTTCTTGCTCTGGATGATCATACGCTTAACCCTCCGTACTATTCATCATAAAATCTGCATCTGCTGCGCAGCAAAAGCGCAGTCTGTCCACCCAAAATTATAACATTTTCTGGTGAAAATAACCAGTGTTACAGCGGCTTTTCAAAAAAATACAGCAGGACCCCCGGCAGAACGCAATGCTCTGCCGGGGGTCCTGCTGCTTTATGAAAGATCAGTCCTTCTTCTCTGCGGTGCGGGCAAAGAAGTTGGCGAGGATGGCACCGGAAATATTATGCCACACCGAGAACACAGCGCCGGGGATGGTCGCCAGCGGATACTGTGCAAAGTGGGCAGCGGCCAGAGAGGTGGCAAGGCCCGAGTTCTGCATACCGACCTCGATGGAAATTGCACGGCACTTGGTGGAATCCAGCTTCAGCAGCTTGCCCACGCCAAAGCCGGTGAGGTAGCCCAGCAGGTTGTGCAGGATGACCACAGCAAGGATCAGCAGGCCGCTGGTCATGATCTTGGCGGAGTTTGCGGACACAACGGCGCAGATGATGAGCACGATGGCAGTGGTGGAGACCAACGGCAGCACGCGGACGGCGTTCTGGGTAAAGGCATGGAAGAAGTGGTTGACCACAAAGCCCAGTGCGATGGGCACCAGCACCACCTTGACGATGGACAGGAACATGTTCATGGGGTTCACATCCACGCGCTGACCGGCATACAGCAGGGTGAGCAGCGGGGTAAGGAACGGAGCCAGCACGGTGGAAACAGCGGTCATGCCAACGGACAGTGCAACGTCACCCTTGGACAGATAGGTCATCACGTTGGAGGAGGTGCCGCCGGGGCAGGTGCCCACGAGGATGACGCCGATGGCCAGCTCGGTGGGCAGATGGAACACCTGGGTCAGCGCCCATGCCAGAAAGGGCATCAGGGTGAACTGTGCAATGCAGCCGATGACGACGTCCTTCGGGCGGCTGAACACCACCTTGAAGTCCTCCGGCTTCAGGGTAAGGCCCATGCCGAACATGACGATGCCCAGCAGGGTGTTGACCCATGCGGTCTTGACCACGCTGAAGGTACCCGGGAAGAACAGGGCCAGTGCCGCCACCACGATGACGATGGCGGCCATGTACTTGCCCACAAAGTCGCTTACTTTTTCCAATGTTTTCATGATGAACTCTCCTTTTTTCTGAACACTTTATTTTTGCGGATGCAAAGACGATGAAACATCCGGAAAATGGCTTTCCCGCAAATAAAAACGCCTTTGCCCCTTACGGTTCGTAAGAGACAAAGGCGTAAAAATTCCTCTGCGGTACCACTCTTATTGCCGGTGCAAAGCCCGGCCCCTCAGTGCGCATCCAACAATGCGCGGCCCGTGATAACGGGGGCCTGCCGTTCCCGCTTACTGGGGCGCAGATGCTGCCCATTCAGCCGGAAAGCTCGGAGAGGATCTTCCCACGGACGCCCTGCACTGCCTTGCACCATCCGGCAGCTCTCTGCGGCATTCTTTCCGGGTACTCTTTCTCGTCATAGCCGAATATTTCACTGCCCCGCAGTATACTCCCCCGCAAGGGCAAAGTCAAGGGATGGGGCCCGTCGGATTTTTCATCTGGTTTGCATCAGGGATGAAAGCGGTTCAGGCAAGAGCTGCGATCTTATCGTACAGCTTTTTCTGGCTGTCGGTCAGGGTGGGCAGCACGCCGCCGATCATGGCGTCGGCAAACTCCTGCGTATCCACCTCAACGTACTCCATGCCCTTTTCCTGTAGTTCGTTGTAATATTTTTCCTCGTTGTCCAGGAACAGCTGATGCTCGGCGGCCTGTGCGGCGGCGGCACCGTCCATCACCACCTGCTGCAGTTCGGCGGGCAGGGCATCGAACTGGGCCTTGCCCATGGCCACATACACCCATGCACGCAGGTGTGCAGTGAGGATGAGATACTTCTGCACCTCAAAGAAGCTCTTGGTGTAGATCATAGCCAGCGGGTTCTCCTGTGCCTCAATGGTGCCCTGCTGCAAAGAGGTGAATACCTCGGCCAGAGCCATCGGGGTGGGCTTTGCGCCCAATGCTTCAAAGGCGGCCACGGTCATGGCAGCGGCCGGGGTGCGGATGACCAGATTGTTGCAGTCGGCCACGCAGGTGATCTTGCGGTTGGAGGTGATGTAGCGCGGGCCGCGGGTGTAGTAGGCAAGGCACTTCATGCCAGCGGCTTCCATCAGGCCTTCCAGCTCCTGCCCGACCTCGCCGTTGAGCACCTTATCCATGTGCTCATCGCTCTGGATGAGGTACGGCATACCGATCATGCCCAGATCCGGCTCGTAGGTCTGCATGGTCTCGCCGGTAAAGGTGATATCACAGCCGCCCTGCGAGAGGATGGACTGGATGATGTCCACCTCGGGGCCCAGCTGGCCGTTGGGGAAGATCTCGACCTCGATCTGGCCGTTTGATTTTTCCTGCACATACTTCTGGAACTCCACAGCACCCAGATGCATGGAGTCGGTCTCGTCCTGCTGATGCGCAATGGTGATCTTGTAGGAGGCATTGCCCGCAGCGGCAGAAGCGGCAGGGGATGCGGTGGAGCTTGCTGCTGTGCTGCTGGAGGAACCGCCGCAGGCGGCCAGACCCATTGCCAGAGCTGAAATACCAGTGATCTGCATGAAGTTGCGACGGCTGATCTTGTGAATACGCATGGTGTTTCTCCTTTTCTGCTTGTCGGATTTTTTTGCTTGTAAGCGCTCTTTTTGTTTGCTTCGTTCGGGTTGGTGTTCCGGCTTTGTGTCAGGCCCGGCCCCCACGCCGGGCGGTGATCTTGCTTTGACGGGATGACCGTCTCTTTAATGATATATTAGTTCATTTCAATAGATTCGTCAATAGAAAACGCATATTCTCTCAAGCCGAATATTTTCTACAAAAATAGAGCATAGTGCACAAAAATCTGCCTTTTTCACGGAGTTAAAGGCTGATTTTCTTGGAAAATTCACGGCATTAACTGATATATTGAATGCAATCCATTGACAGATGCGAGTTTCTGCTTTTGCTTCGGAACTACTTAAAAAGCGTGGATTCGCATTTTTTATATCGTGAAGCAAAAAAGACCCGCCAGCGGATACAGCTCCGCTGACGGGTCTTGACCTGTTATGATATATCACTCGAAGAAATCCGGGAACTTTTCCAGCAGCTGTTGGAATCCATCACGGAAATGCCCCAGATGCTCCTCCATCTCCTGACGGATGTCCACCGTGGGCGGAATGCCAAGCATGAGGTAGTTGTAAAAGCGGCGGTGCTCTTCCACCACACGGTTCTCATCCTGTCGGATGACCGCATTGGTCATGTAGCGCACCCGGTCGTAGTGCGAGGTGACGTTGTGCACAGCCTGCCATGCGCGGTCGTAACCGCCATAGTGGTACAGCAGCTGGTGGAAGTCGTTGTCCAGCGAGACGAACTCCTGCCCGGGGGTCTCGTAGTTGCCGCTGTTGGCCACTTTGGCCTGCGCCTCGATGCAGGCGGCAAACGGCTTGAGCTGCTGCATGGTCAGACGGCCCGCCAGCTGCTGCATGATGCTGGCTTCCAGCATCAGCCGCATATTGAAGCCCTCGCGCAGGTAGTCCACGCGGATCATGGAAACGCTGCTGCCGCGCTGGGCCTGCACATCCACGAGCCACTCGTTCTTGAGCATCATCACAGCCTCATGCACCGGGGTACGGCTCATTTCCAGCTTTTCGCTCAGTTCCGCCTCGCTCAGGGTCTGGCCCGGCGCGAACTGCAGCGTGATGATGTTCTGCCGCAGCACGCGGTAGGCATATTCGCGGTTGTTCTCGCCCTCCAGCCGCGGGCTGATGAGCAGCGGCAGGCTGCTGTTTTCCTTGGTCGGCATAGGCATCTCTCCGAAAACGGTTTCTCAGTCCAGCAGTTCATGGATCAGCGGCTCCAGTGCCCGGGCCAGCGCTGCGTGGTTTGCGGCGTCCATGTGGATGGAGTCCTCGTCGCAGGGGCCCGCCACGGCGGCGGCATCAAAGAATGCACAGCCCGCCTGTTCTGCTGCACGCCGTATCTCTGCGGCAAGACCTTTGGAGATCTCAATGGCTTCCGGCTGGAAGCTGCCGAAGGGGCTGTGCGCCACATCCGGCCCGATATGGATGGGCGAGACCACCAGCACCTTCGGGGCAGAATAATTGGGCGCATAGGGATAGGTCTGGATCAGGTGTAGCAGCTGGGCCACTCCCTGCCCGATGCTCCAGGCATTGTTCTGGAAGTAGTGCTTCATATCGTTGGTGCCCAGCATCAGGATGACCAGATCCAGCGGGTTGTGGCTGGCAAGGCACACCGGCAGACTGGTGCGGCCATTGCGGCCCAGATCGATGGGGTCTTCAAACACAGTGGTGCGGCCGCCGCAGCCCTCCTCAATGACCCGGTACGCCGGGCCAAGGGCCAGCTGCAGCCGCCCGGTCCAGCGCACGTCATAAGGGTGGCGTCCGCCGTGCAGGGTAAAGCCGAAGGTGTTGCTATCGCCATAGCACAGGATATTTTTCATGCTCACAGTCTTCCTTTCCATTGCTTGCACAGCGTTTTGCGCCTGTTTTGGGGAGACAGGCCGGGGCTTGCAGTGCAGCCGCTGCTGTGCAGGTGCCGGAAACCGGAAACAACAAAAGAAACGCTTAGAATGATTTTATTATACTCTGCGCCGCCGGGAAACACAACAGTTTTTTCAAAGCTTTTCCCGGCATACAAAATGGACGGCTGCTTTTGTTCAGGCAGCCGTCCACAATGAGAGATGCTTCGCGCAGGGCCTCAGCTCCGGTATTCCGCCGGCAGCTGATCCATGGTCTGCCACTTGTCCATGGCTTCTTCCAGCTTCATGCCCTTGGCCACTGCATCGCGGCGGCAGGCATTGACGGCCTGGATCTCCTTCATCTTGGCACCGGTCAGGGTGTAGCCCTTCATGGCGATGAGGGTAGCCGCCCATGCCACCATGGGGATGATGCAGAACAGCACGATGACCACCCGGTTCATGCCCGGGGTGTAGGGGTCATACTGGGTGGGCAGGCTCTGCAGACCCACAAAGCTGACCGCAATGCCCACAACGGTGGCGGAAAGGCTGGACACCAGCTTGTCCACCAGACTGAACAGGGTGCCCATGATGCCGGGGATATACTTGCCGCTGCGGTAGGTCTCGTAGTCGGAGCAGTCGGCAACCATGGGGATGGGCATATCGGCAGTGGCGTAGTAGGCACCGTAGCCGATGCCGAAGAAGGCGATGAACAGGATGGTGTACAGATTGATGGAAAGGCCGTTCTCGCCCAGAATAGACAGGGTGAAAGCATCGCCGCGGCCCCAGAGCAGCAGCAGTACCAGCACGCCCACATAGCACACCAGCGCCACGCTGACGTACTTCATCAGGCTGGCCTTCTGGCCTTCCTTCTGGCTGGTGCGGACGGTGAGCAGGAAGAAGGGCACGCTGCACACATAGCCCAGCACCATCATGGGCAGGTACAGGCCGTCGTAGTTGCCCATCATGCAGCCGTACAGCATGCACAGCACGGTGGTGTTGGTGGCGATGGAAAGTGCCAGCTTGCAGCCTGCACCGGCCACCATCAGCCGCTGCATGGGGTCGTTGTTCTTGATGATCTGGATGTACTCCCGCACTTTGATCTTCTCGGTCTTTTCGCCGCCGATGCCAAAGTATTTGGGCTGATCTTTTTCCCAGATGCCGATGACGGCCAGCAGAGTGAGCAGGATGGAGATGACGATGCCCACCGGAGCCAGCGTGCGGAAGAACCCGGCAGAAGCGTAGCCGCCCTCATAGTTCTTGGCAAGGATGGGGGCAAAGAACTGCATGGCACCCATGCCCAGCAGGCTGCCCACCGTGTTGAAGATGGTGAACAGCGGGCGCTGCTTGGGGTCATTGGTCAGCACGGTCTGGCCGGAGCGGGTGCAGCTGGTCTGGAAGGTGTAGCCGATGACCCACACGGCATACAGGGCAACGAACGCAGCGTAGCGCAGCCCCATGGCGCTGGCGGGGATGAGCGGAGTGAGGCAGTACAGCACCAGAATGCTGGCTGCCATGATGAGGTTGCCGATGACCATGAAGGGCCGGAACTTGCCGAACCTGCCGTTGGTGCGGTCCATGAGGGCACCGATGATGGGGTCGGTGATGGCGTCGAACAGACGCATGCCGGTGACCATCACCGAAGCAAACAGCATGCTCAGGGCCAGTACCTTGCTGCCGAAGGTCGCGATGTAGGAAAGCACCAGCACATAGTACACGTTCGTCGCGCCGTTGTTCAGCGGGAACAGCACCAGCTGGTAGGTTTTGGCGCGGTTCACACTCGACGCCGTTGTTTTTTGTTCGCCCATTGCGGTCTCTCCTTTTGTCTTTGATAAAAAGCGGCAGCCCGCCCCGCCTTCGGGGCAGGCTGCCGTAACATGGGGTCAGGGATCGTGCAGACCGGAATTATTTCTGGTCAACAGCAGGAGCGGTGTCTGCCAGCTCCTTCTTGCGCTTGAGGGCCTTGCTCAGCTGCCATGCGCACAGCACGGTCAGCACAGCCAGCACGGCGATCAGTGCGTAGATCGCGGTCTGCCACCAGGGCAGCACGGTCTTGAGCGTATCGCTTGCAGACCAGCCGTTCATGGCGTTGGAGTTGACCACGGTGTACAGGATGTGATGCATTGCATTGCGCATCTGGGTCACGATGTAGGCATCGTTCTCGTAGTTGGCAGCCTTGGTGGTGTGGATCTTGGGCATCGGGCTGTCCCAGATGTCGGAACCGGCGATCAGGCCGTCCACCAGATCCATGTACTGGCTGGAGCCGGAGAAGTCGGTGATGCACATGCCGCGCATGCCCAGCTCCTCGCGCAGGAAGCCGTTCAGCAGGTTGGCGTTGGCACCGCACCAGGTTGCGCCCCAGCGGTTGAAGCCGGTCATCACGCACCATGCGCCGCCATCCGTGATGGCCTTATCGGCCACTTCCAGATAGATCTCGCGGGCGGTCTGCTCGTTCAGCCAGGTGTTGACGCCGCGGCGGCTGGTCTCGGAGTCGTTCAGGGCAACGTGCTTCAGGTAGACATACACGCCCTTGGACTGGATGCCCTGCACCTCGGCAGCGCAGATGGTGCCGGCCACAAAGGGATCCTCGGCGTAGTACTCGAAGTTACGGCCGGAGTAGGCGGTGCGGTGCATGTTGATACCGGGGCCGTACAGACCGGAGTAACCCATGGCAAGGCAGTCCTCACCGATGCACTTGCCCACCTCGTTGATCAGGTCCACATTGAAGGTGGCAGCCATGACATCCTCGGAGGTGTAGCACATGGCGGATGCACCGCCGGTCAGGGCAGCGGTCAGGCCCTGCGGGCCGTTCTCGTCCTTGGTAGCGGTCTTGCCGATGGAGGCAGCCGCTGCAGTGTTGTGGAAGCCCAGAGTGATGGTGTTGACCATCTCATCGAAGGTCAGCTGATCCAGCAGGGTCTCCCACTGGGGATCGTCGAAGTCCTTGCCGATCATGGAAGCGAGGGTCAGGCCGTTCTTGGCACCCAGAGTGGGCATCTCGACGCTGTCGGCCTCGGTGCCGTCGTACTGGGTAAAGGCCAGATCTGCAGCCAGCGTTTCGTTGGCGGTCAGGGCTGCAGGCTGGGTGGGAACCGTGCCGGTCCAGTCAGAGCGGCTCATCCAGGTCACACTGCCGGGAGCATCGCTGCTCTTGTTGGGGTCGGACTCATCGAACAGGTTGGTAATGGCAGTGCCGTTGGCGCTGGCTGCATAGGTGGTGGCATCCAGAGCCTCGTTGGTCCACTTCCAGACCAGAGAAGCATCGCCGTCCTCGGTCATGCGGCCATTGGTGCCGGCCACGGTGTAGCCCTTGGCAGCAAGGATGTTGTTGACGGCGTTGTGAGAATCGGTAGCAGCGGTGAAGTAGTAGTCACCGGCATCCAGAATGTAGGTCTTGGCGTTGTTTGCATCGTAGGTGCGCAGCTCGCTCTTCTTCACGGTGATGGTCACATCCTCGGAAGCGCCGGGAGCCAGCACATCGGTCTTGGCAAAGCCGCACAGTTCTGCAGCGGCTTTCTCGATGCCGTTTGCCTTGTCGTAGTCGGTGTAGGGAGACTGGAAGTAGACCTGCACGGTCTCCTTGCCGGAATAGGTCTTGCCGGTGTTGGTGACCTTCAGGGTGACGGTGAAGGCATCGTCAGACTCGGTCACATTGAAGTCGCTGTAAGCGAAGGTGGTGTAGCTGTCGCCGTAGCCGAAGGGATAGGCAACGGTGGTGGCCCAGTCATAGTCGCCTGCCTTGGCAGTGCCCATGACCACATCCTCGTAACGGGTCTCGAAGTAGCGGTAGCCCAGATAGATGCCTTCCTGATAGACGCTGTACATGCCCTGCACGTCCGCACCCTCGGTCAGCAGGTTGTACTCTGCTGCGTTGGGGTAAGCCTGGGTATAGAAGTTGTACATGGCGGGGTTTGCCAGATTGTCGTACAGGTAGGTGTCCACCAGAGAGCCGGAGGGGGTCACAGTGCCGGCGAGCAGCTGGCCCACACCGTTGATGCCGGTCTGGCCCACATCGCCGATCCACATGGCGGCGTCAATGCCGTAGTCCTCGCCGCAGATGGCAGGGTTGAGGAAGTCCATCTCCAGTGCGTTGGAGCTGTTGATCAGGACGACGATGGACTTGAAGGTGCCGTTGTCCTTCAGTGCCTTCAGGTTCTTCAGCAGCTCGATCTCTTCAGCAGACAGCTCCAGATAGTTGCCGCTGCCCTCGGAACCGGAGATCCAGCTGTCGTTGGTGCCGTTGGCACCGCTGGGCAGGTCTGCACCCTCACCGCCGGAGCGGGAGAACACCACGATGGCAGCATCGCCGTACTCGGCAAAGCTGCTCTCGGCGCTGGACAGTGCGCTCCACGGAGCTTCATTGACAGCGTACTGGGTGTTTGCTTCCAGCGTATCCGAGATGGAAGCCGGGGTAACGCGGCTGTAATTCGTCATCATGCTGTCGGACTTGTACAGATTCCACAGCGTCTGGTTGACCTGAATGCCCTGAGCTTCCAGTGCTTCCTTCAGGTTGGGGGCCTTGCTGGTATCCACGGAACCGGAGCCGGTGCCGCCGTACATCAGGTCCACAGAGCCATGGCCGAACAGGCTGACCTTGGCGCTGCCTGCCAGCGGCAGGGCAGCGTTGTCGTTCTTCAGCAGGGCAGCGCCCTCGGCCTCAACGGTGGCGCACAGCTCTGCTTCGTAAGCCTCGCGCTCTTCGTCGGAAGTAAAGCCCGCTTTGAAGTATTCGGTATCTTCCGTAGTGTCGCCCTTGATGATCTTATAGGTCGATGCATTCAGAGCAACGTTCAGGGTGGTGGCGTACTGATTTGCGATCATGTTGCCCACGATGGCGGCGATGGTCAGAATCGCCGTCAGCGCAGTGAGCACCGACCACAAACGTACTTTGGGTTTCTTGGGATTCATTGGTTCTCCTCCTTTTCATGTATAACAACCGCCAGACAGCGGAATGTCCTTGTTTATACCCAGTTTGCACTCTTGGACTTGGTCTTTACCAGCTTGTAGCTGGGGTTCGGCTCTGCCACACTGCGGAAGCAGGCGGTGTCGATGCAGTCGCCTGCAACCGCCTTCAGCTCCACCTTGCCATGCAGCGGCACGCGGAACTTGAAGATGTGCTCGCCGGTCTGCTCTGCCAGCTTTTTGCCGTCCGCATACAGGGCGACGGAGTTCTGGTTGGAGTAGACCTTGACCTCGATCTCCTTCTCGGTGCGGTCGGTGAACCGCTTGGAGCAGATATGGACAAAGTTTTCCTCGCTCCACCATGCTTTGTAGAGGTAGAAGCTGTCCTTTTTGGTCTTACGGTCAAAGGTGACAAGACCCTTGTGGTTCATGCCCGGCTCGCCGCCCTGATCCCGGGCGTCGGCTGCAAAATCGAACATGTTCCAGACATGGGTTGCCCACAGCCACGGGTGGCGGTCAAAGCACTTCAGCATATACTCGTGGTAATTGGCCTGATATTCCTCGGTGTGGTCGCCCCGGCGGGGGTGGGCACTGTGGAGGTTGGGCATGCCCTCGGCACCGTACTCGGAAAAGCCCAGCGGACGGTTGGGGTACACCAGATGGAAAAAGTTCATCCACAGGTCATTCAGGAACAGCCCCGGCACATACCAGCCCAGATACAGGTTCCAGCTGACCAGATCGGTGATGTGCGCCACCGGGTTGAAGGGGCCGCACATGGCGTAGCAGGCCAGCGTGGTCAGGCGGGTGGGGTCCATCTTGTGGCACAGCTCGTTGAGCACCCGATGGTTGTCCAGCATATCCGCCTTATCCTTGGTGGAAATGGTGATCTCGTTGGACACGCCCCAGCAGACGATGGAGGGGTGGTTGTAGTTCTGGTGGATGAGCTCCTTCATCTGGCTGATGGTGTTTTCCCGGCCATTGGGCAGATGCTCGGAAATGTAGGGGATCTCTGCCCAGACCACCATGCCGTACTGGTCGCACAGGTCGTAGAAATACTGGTCGTGCTGGTAGTGCGCCAGCCGGACGGTGTTTGCACCCAGCTCCCGGATCAGCGCCATGTCCTCATCGTGCATCTCCCGGGTGATGGCGTTGCCCAGACCCTTGCGGTCCTGATGGCGGGACACACCGTGAAGGGGATAGGGCCTGCCGTTGAGGAAAAAGCCCTTCTTTGCATCCACAGAGAAGCTGCGCAGGCCCACCCGGGTGGTCACTTCGTCCACCGGCTGGCCGTCCTGCAGCAGGCGAACCACGCAGGTGTACAGGTAGGGGTCTTTGACGCCGTTCCACAGGTGGGGAGCATCCAGATGGAGGAAAGCATTTTCGCCTTCGCCCTTTGCAACGGTGCGGCCCTCGGCGTCCAGCAGCTCCACCGTCACGGTGCCGCTGCCTTCCACCAGCGTTTCTACCTGAATGTCGGCGCTGTTCTCCTGCAGGGCCGGGGTGATCTTCACGCCGGTATCGCCAAAGTGTCCCAGTGCGATGTGGTTTTTGTTCACCACCAGCAGGCTCACATCCCGGTAGATGCCGCCGTAGAAGGTGAAGTCCGCTTTCTGGGGGTAAACGCGGTCGTTGACGCTGTTGTCCACCCGCACCGTGAGCTGGTTTTCTGCCTGCAGCAGTTCCGTGACCTCTGCCCGGAAGGTGGAGTAGCCGCCGTCATGGGTGCAGAGCTGCTGACCGTTCAGCAGTACGGCGGCGCTGGCGTTGACGCCCTCAAATTGCAGCCATACCTGCTGCTGTGCCGGGTCGTACACCGGTGCTGCAAAGCGGGTGCAGTAGGTGCAGCAGCCCCGCCAGTAATCGTTGCCGCCGTCCTGACCGTCCCTGGCGTTCCATGTATGGGGCAGCTCTACGGCAGTGGTAACGCCGTTCGGGCCGGTGAACTGCCAGTCCTTCATGAGCTTTGCAATACTACGCATCCGATTCCTCCTGTTTTTGCTGTGGTACAGTGATTTTTTGTTGCTTTCTGTTCTTTGTCATTATTTTATCAGAGTGACCGTATTTCGCAAGATGCGTGCGAAAATCGGTCGTTTTGCGTGCGCATTCGGTTTTGGACTGCCAAATGTGAACTGATATATTTGTAAGTTTTTCACAAGCAGATGTATCCAACAAGCTGCAAAAAGAAAACCGCCGCAGTCCTTCCGTTTCCGGAACTTCTGCGGCGGCTGCCGTTTTCTTAACTTATTTTTGCAGCGGAAAGATGATCTTTTCCGCAAAAAACTCTCCCTGTTCTTCCAGAGTCAAGGTGCCTTTGTACTTCTGCACGATGCGACGGATCACCTTCAGCTCGTATTGTGCAGAGCGGTTTGCCTGCTGTTCCGGCGGGCGCAGCGGGCTGATGATGTTCACTACCACAAAACCCTGCCGAACACAGACCAGCAGATCGATGACCTGGCACTCCGGCCGGGAGGCCTGCACGGCGCTTTCCACGGCGTGATCCAGCGCATTGGCAAACAATGCGTACAGATCCCCCGCCTCAAAAAAGCCCAGACAGCTGCCGTTTGCCACAGCATTCAGCTGGATGCCCCGGGACTCGCACAGCAGGCTCTTCTCGGTCAGCACCACATCCAGCACCTCATTGCCGGTGTTGCGGTTCGCGTCATACAGGCGGGCCGCGCGCTCGGCCTCATCAATGCGCTCCTGTGGTACCGCTTCGGGCGACAGCTTGCGGAGATTGGCAATCTGCACCTTCAGCTCATGGCAGCGCTTGTTGATGATCTGCACGTTCTGCCGGGCCACCTGATACTGCTGGCGCTGCCGCTCGTACAGCAGGTTCAGTTCATTCATCTCTTTTTCCATGGCAGACTTCTTGAACAGCTCACTCTGAAAATACAGCAGGGTGATAAAATAGAACTGCCCGATCAGAATGGTAACGGTAAGGCTCAGCGGAGTATGTTCGGCGCGGGCATTGTCCAGCACGGCGGCCTGCACCATGAACAGGATACCAATGAAGAACGCGCTGAACAGCTGCCAGGGCCCGATGTGGTATTCTCCTTTATAAGGAAGCTGCCGCGCCAGCAGGATGTACACCGCCGCAAAGAATACCGCCCCGGACAGCAGCTGCACCAGAACCGCCCAGGGGGAAGCCATGTTCAGCGGGTGTCCATACCGGGTAAACTGCAGCTCCAGAAAGCACCAGCTCTCGTAAGCGCACTGCGCGATGAGCAGGCTCCATACTGCGCAGTACAGGGCACCTTTTTTATTGATATCCGTACACAGATAGATCATCCCGCCCAGCAGCGCAAAAAAGGAAACGTAAAGTACCAGCAGCAGGAGCTGCTGCAGCCACAGTGTTGTGGACTGTGCCAGCGGGTCCAGCAGCTGCGCCAACAAAAGCAGCGGGAACAGCATCCCGCAGGCACGGGCCCAGAAATGGGGCCGATGCCGCAAAGGCAGGCAAAAAACCAGCGCCGCACCCCAGCGCAGCAGTGCCCGGAGCAGGCTGTTCAGCAGCGTTGCCGTCACAGCACACCTCCCATGTAGGATGCCACCGCAGTAAGAAAGGCCGTGCGCTGCCGTCGGCTGATCTCCAGCCGGTCGTTTTTCACAAGGGCAAAGTCGTTTTCAATGCCCTTGACGTAGGCCAGATTGACCAGATAGCATTGGTTGCAGCGGACAAAATGATACTCGGCAAGCTGCTTTTCGGCACTTTGCAGGCTGGCACGTGCCGCGAACTCGCCTTTGGAGGTGTGGTAGTACAGCATCCGGCTGCGGGTCTCCAGATAATAGATATCCGCAGTATCCAGCAGCTGGATGCCGCCGCCCGCCAGCTGCAGCACCACCTGCCCGCCTCTGCGCCGCTGCACCCGCTGGATGGCGCGGGACAGTTTGGTGCAGAACTGATAATAGTTCACCGGCTTCAGCACATAATCCAGTGCATCTACCTCGTAGCCCCGGATGGCATACTGTGCCATGTTGGTCACAAAGACCAGCACCACATCCGCATCCACGGCCCGGATGGCTTCGGCTGCTCCAAAGCCGTCCAGCCGTGGCATCTCCACGTCCATAAAAATGATGTCGAATCCCGGCGTATAGTGCTCTGCGATCTCAGCACCGTCTGTGATGAGACGGATCTCCACCTGCAGGCCCTGCTCCTGCGCATATTGCCGGACGAACCGGTTCAGGCTTTCCCGTGTTTCCTCCTGATCCTCTACGATCGCAATTTTGAACATCCTGCACCCACCTTCTCTCTGCGTCTGATCGCCGTATCACTCTTTTTATTGAAACACACTTTTCGCCGAAATGCAATGGAAAACCTTGCGGGGAAAACAGATGCAGTTCCCATCCTGTACCATCCACCACAAATAAAAAATCCCCAGACAACCGTCTGAGGACTTTTGTGGCAGTGCATTGCCCACGGCTAATGTGTTCAGCCGGCACAACGAATGCCAAAGAACGGTGCAACGGTGGAAGCGGCCTTTCCATTGGCGTAAGCCTGTTTCAGACCATAGTTTTTTCGTGTCACAGCTTCCACAAACGCGAATTTGACACTTTGTATTTATCGAGAATACTCTTGAAACCATTTTGCAAAGCGTGATTTATTGAAAATAATGAATTTATATAGTTCTCCATTTTTCATATTAACTGTTGCAATTGGAAAGACTATCCACTTCCAAGAGATTTCTTTTATTTCCTGCATCGGCAAAACTAAATTTCTGTATTTTTTGCCAACTGTAAGCTTGTTTGTCTTGTAAGTAAGCGACTGACTATCGAGGTACAGACCTCCTCCAACTATGCCATTGTGACACAAACTGCAAACAAAAGATTTCATAGAAACATCCCTCCATTAACTTCCGATTTGTTGAACTGAGCCGAGTATACCACGCCTTGTTAAGAATATCAAAAGGCAGGATATCGCCCTCATGGTGATACCCTGCCTTTGCTTGTCCCGGTTCTCGTCCTGTACTGTCCACCAAAACAAAAAGACCTGACTCGAATGAGTCGGGCGGCATCTTTCTTGGTAGACATTCCTACGCGTTGGGAACCGCGCACTAATCAAAGCAACGGGTTGCGTTAGCTGATTTTTCCGCAGCCCCTTGGCAGGGCTTTGAAAAATCAGAACGCGGCCCCAACAACTCCTCCCTGTTTCAGCCGCTGGCTGTGGTCGTCGTCGTTGCACTGGGGCTTTGATTGCCTTCGCTGCGCTCGGCACGTGCTGTTCGAGCCCTGTACCGTCCACCACAAAACGGCAGTCATCCCGGTAGACATTCCTACGCGTTGGGAACCGCGCACTAACAAACACCCCACTGGGGTGTTTGTTGCCCCGCCTTCGGCGTGGCCGTGCTGTTCGAGTCCTGTACCGCCACCACGAAAAAAGTCCCCAGACCTTTTTGGTCTGGGGACTCGTGGTGGAGCATTCTCCACAGCACTCGAACCCGAACCGTTTATTCCAGATACTGCGGAAGATTCCACGAACCACGGAGAATACGGTGAATCTCCACGGTTCTGGCATAGTCGTTGACCTGATAAAATACAAGATACTGGTCAACGACCATTTTGCGATATACCGGGTCAAGAGGATAGATTTCACACATCTTCGGGTTATCGCCCAGTTTTGCGATTTTATCCCGCATCTCTTTCAGCACCCGGCTGGCGGTTTTGGGATAAAATCCCGAAAGATATCGGGCGATATCGTTCAGGTCCTGCACGGCAAGGGGCAGATATTTGATTTTATACGTCATACTGTTCATGGAGCGTCTCCCATACACTTTCGTGGTCTGCCCACTGCGTGCTGGGGTCAGCCGCCTGCTGTTTTGCCTTGGTGAGTGCCTCGGCAACATAGCGCTGGTGCAGGAACTCCTCGTACTTGGCATAGTCCTCAATGTTGATGAGAACGGATTCCCCACGGCCATGATTTGTGATGATCACATGGTCGTGGTCTTTGAGCATATCCGAAATTTCAGCGTAATGGTTGCGTAAATCGCGCGAAGGACGAACAAATGTCTGCATCATGGAAAAACACCTCCTGTCAGAGATATTGTATCACAAGATGACTACAACTACAATGGCAATGACGGAGCAAGAATCGTCCCGTGGCCACAAATTTTCAATTCTTGAAAATTTCTTGTCCATCCGGGACTTCACTTCTTCAACTCATGTGAGTTTCCGAAGTGCTCTTGTTGGGGCGTGCCTGCCCCAAACCCTGCTGGAACGAGTACGGCAAACTTGAAGTTGTCGGGGCGAGGCCCCTCCATCTTGCTGCCGCAAGACCGTTCCGTCGCTTAAAAGCCCCACTGGGGCTTTCATTGTTCCGCTTCGCTCCACAAACGCGAATTTTTGTTATTCTACGATACCTTCAATATAGCTGTAATCAATATTTCCCTTTGTAACAGAATAGAAAAATGGATCTTTTCTAATTGTATCATCTGAATTGATAATAAAATTATTCCAATCGCCTGCCTCGTTGCCATCAGACAAATAAATAGTAACTTTGAAACTATATCCCATATATCCCAAAGACGGCTTTGACCGCTTTAATTCGACGCCATTCAAATTTTCGACAATATGCTGAATCTGCTCTTTGTCGGTAATATGTGTTGCGTTTCCGCTATTGCCATTGAAAACAACTATTTCCATGACCTCATTAGGGTCTAAGTCCATCAAGTCGAGCGGAATATTAAACCATACAACAATGCCCATCAAAAGAATTATCACAACAGACAGCAATAGGATGATTTTCTTTTTCATATCAGCTCAACTCCTTTGTCAACTTTCGATTTACTGGGCTAAGCCGAGTATACCACACTCCACCATGAAAGAACAGCCCGATATAGTGAAATTTTGCCATTTTTCTGCGTACGTGCGTACACAATCCGCAGGGATTCTAAGGGGCTTGACCCCTTAGCACACGGACTTTGGAACAAAGTCTAGTGTGTTACACCTTGCCAGAGGTGTACAGGCTCCCGGTACGCACGTACGCAGCAATTGCCATCAATGCGCCATATAGATGGCGATCAAGTTCGCACAAAGCGAACTTGATTCCTCAAAGCAAAAGGCAGGATACCACCGTCATAGTGATACCCTGCCTTTGCTCGTTTAACGCTCTGTGTAGTCCTTCCGCAGAACTTCCGATAAACAAAAAACGTACCCGAACCCTTTTTCGTAAAGAATCGGGTTCGAGTACGAACTGTATGGTGGACGGTACAGGACTCGAACCTGTGACCTCCTGCACGTCAAGCAGATGCTCTACCAGCTGAGCTAACCGTCCATAAGTCATATCGACTTGAATAGTATACCACAGCCTGTGCAAAAAAGCAATACTTTTCTGTGATTTTTTATTTTTCCACCTTCAGCGACCTGCGGACGATATCATACAGCACCGGCTTCATGGCCTCGATGTCATCGGGCTTGCCCTCCAGCACGCTGGAATAGCACACCGACATGCACATGCTGCCCAGTGCCGTGATGCGCTGGTAGATCTCCCGCTCGGTGCGGCCGGCCATTTCCGGGCTGGTCAGCACCACGTTCAGCAGCTTGCGCATCAGCGGTTCGGCTTCGCGGCTGGCCTCAATCTGGTCCAAGCCCGGCCATATGAAGTTGTGCTCCAGAAACTTGAGCACCAGCGTATCCTTCCGCAGCGCTTCGATGATGTGGTCGATCACCGCCACCATCTTGTCCGGGAAGTTTTCGAGTTCTGTCTGCTTTTCCACCGCTTCGCACGCGTCGCTCAGCAGCTGGTAGCTCACCCGGCCCAGCAGCGCCTGCATCACCGCACCTTTATCCTGAAAATACAGATAAAAGGTGCCCTTGGCCACCTTGGCCCGGCTGGTGATGTCCTCCACGCTGGTTTTTGCGGCACCTCGCTCCAGAAACAGATCATAGGCTGCCTCCAGCAGTGCCCGGCGCTTCTCCTGCTTTTTGCCCTCCACGGTACCCATAGTCCCTGACGATTCCTCTTTTCCTCTTGTTTTCTCTCGTTCATTCGTGCTGTATCAATATTTTAGCAGTCCCGGAAGGATAGCGCAAGGGCCGGTTCTTATACAATTTCAGGCAGTTGATAAGAAAACTGACCTTTGGTCATTTTTTGTTCTTGACACCCGGTCCGTCATGATTATAATAGATTTTGCTTAGAAATGACCGAGAGTCATTTTACTAAGATTCTTTAACCAAACCACTTTCTATGGAGGGTTCTCATGAAAAAGATCGCACAGGGCATCGTGCGGTTGCGCAAGCTGATCTTAACAGTAGCATTCCTGCTGTTGATCCCTTCCGCGATCGGCGCGATCGCCACCCGCATCAACTATGACATCCTCACCTACCTGCCGCAGGATCTGGATTCCATGATCGGCGAGGTAGCCCTTGAGGACGATTTCCATCTGGCCTCCACCGGTATGATCACGGTAGAGGGCCTGCCCACAAACGAGCTCATCGCCATGAAGAAGGAGATTGAAGCCGTTCCCGGCGTCACCCAGACCTTCTGGCTCAGCGATGTGATCGACCCCAGCATCCCCACCGAGATGCTGCCCGCCGACGTGCAGCAGTTCATGTTCGGCAAGAACGATTCCACCATGCTGATTGTCCGCTTTGACGCTCCCAGCGCCAGCGACGAGACCATGGAAGCCGTCGCTCAGATCGAAAAGCTGCTGCGCAAGGACTGCTTCTTCGGCGGTATGAGCGTCATCCTGCAGGACACCAAGGCACTGGTCAATCAGGAAATGCCCATGTACATCCTGATCGCCGTGGGTGCCAGCCTGCTGGTGCTGTTCCTTTCGCTGGAAAGCACCATCACCCCGCTGCTGTTCATGCTGGGCCTTTTGTTCCCCATTGCGTACAACTTCGGCACCAACATCTTTTTGGGCCAGATCAGCTACATCACCGAAGCACTGGCCACCGTGCTGCAGCTGGGCGTTACGATGGACTTCTCCATCTTCCTGCTGCACCGCTATCAGGAAGAGAAGGAGTTGCGCTCCTCTAACGAGGAGGCCATGACCAGCGCCATCTGCAAGACCATGACTTCCATCTCTGCTTCCAGCCTGACCACCATTGCAGGCTTCCTGGCACTGTGTGCCATGCGCCTGACGCTGGGCCGCGATATCGGCCTTGTCATGGCAAAGGGCGTTGCCCTCGGCGTCATCTGCACCGTGGTCATCCTGCCCTCCCTGATCCTTACCTTTGATAAATGGGTGGAAAAGTACAAGCACCGCACCGTGATCCCCAAGCTGAAAAAGCTCAGCTACTTTGTTTCCAACCACTCGGTGCCCATCGTGGTCGTCTTTATCCTCATCCTCATCCCCTTTGCCATCGCGCAGAACAAGACCGAGGTGTACTACACCCTGTTTGACTCCCTGCCGCAGGACCTGACCGGCATCGTGGGCACCAACAAGCTGGGCGAGGACTTCGGCATGACCACCAGCCACTTTATTCTGGTGCATGACGACCTGACCGCCACCGAGGTGAGCGACCTGTGCGATGAACTCAAGGACGTGAACGGCATTACGCAGGTGGTGAGCCTGGATTCCATCACCGGCCCGGGCTTCCAGACCGAGCTGCTGCCCGACAGCATCATGGAGATCCTGCAGTCCGGCGGCTACAAGCTGATTTTGGCCAACAGCTCCTATAAGACCGGCACGGACGCCATCAACAACCAGCTGGACGAGATGATTTCCCTCATCAAGACCGTTGACCCCGAGGGCGTCATCACCGGCGAGGGTGCCATGACGAAAGACCTGATCGAAGTGGCAGATGTGGACTTCAAGAACGTCAACGTCTGGTCCATCATGGCTGTTCTGGTCATCATCGCCGTTTCCTTCAAGAGCATTTCCATCCCGGCGCTGCTGGTGGCCAGCATTGAAGCCGCTATCGCCATCAACATGGGCATCCCGTACTTCACCGGTACGCAGCTGCCCTTCATTGCCAGCATCGTCATCGGCACCATCCAGCTGGGTGCTACCGTGGACTACTCCATCCTGATGACCACCCGTTACCACGAGGAGCGCGCCTTTGGCCGCACCCCGAAGGAAGCCGCCCAGCAGTCGCTGGAGCACTGCAGCCAGTCCATCCTGACCAGCGGCCTGACCTTCTTTGCCGCCACCGTTGGTGTGGCTGCCATCAGTAAGATGGAGCTGCTGAAGAGCATCTGCCTGCTGATCTCCCGCGGCGCACTGATCAGCATGGTGGTCATTCTGGTGGTGCTGCCCGCAGCCCTGATGCTGTGCGACTGGATCATCCGCCACACCACCCTCAAGTGGATGATACCCGAATCCGCCAACGCCAAGAAGTCTGAAAAGGAGTAATTGCGTTATGAAAAAATCGCTTCGTTTCGCCAGTGCGGCGCTGGCTCTGACACTCGCCGCAGGCTGCGCCATGCCTGCATTTGCAGCTGGTAAGAACAGCTTTTCCAAATCCGAGACCGTCTATGCCGTGATGAACGGCGACGGCTCCATCAAGAGCACCACCGTCAGCGAGCACCTGTACAGCGCCTCCGGCCTGTCCGGCGTCACCGACAAGACCACCCTGACCGACATCCAGAACACCGAGAGCGATGCCGAGTTCACCCAGAACGGCGAAGAGCTGGTCTGGAACACCGAGGACACCGATGTTTACTACAAAGGCAATACCGACAAGGCCCTGCCCATCGATGTGAAGGTGACCTACGCTCTGGACGGGCAGGAAGCTGCGCTGGAAGACCTCATCGGTAAGAGCGGCCATCTGACCGTGACCGTTGCCCTGAAGAACAATGAGACCGGCACCGTGAACGTGAACGGCAAGGACCGCACCATCGTCACCCCGCTGATCACCGCTGTGGGCGTCATTCTGGGCGGGGATGCGTCCAACGTGACCGCAGAACACGGCATGGTCGAGAGCGCCGCCAAGAGCAGCGTTGCTGCCTTTGTCACCCTGCCGGGCGTGAAGGATTCCCTGTCCGGCCTGCTGCCCGATGAGGTGGACAGCATCGAAGACTATCTGCAGGATACCGTTACCGTTGAGGCGGATGTCACCGAGCTGACCTGCCCGCAGGTCATGGTGGCCTGTGCCACCAGCACGGCCGCTCTGGGCACGAGCAATGTGTTCGACCTGAGCAGCATTAACGACCTGACCGACGGCATCAACCAGCTGAACGACGCCATGAGCCAGCTCATGGACGGCGCTTCCCAGCTGGTGGACGGCACCTCTCAGCTGGCAAACGGTGTTCTGGCCCTGCTGGACGGTGCCAACACCCTGAACAACGGCGCTGCCGCTCTGGACGACGGCCTTGGCCAGCTGACCAACGGTCTGGACACCCTGAGTGCCAACAATGCAGCACTGAACGCCGGTGCCCAGCAGGTGGCGGACGGTGTGCTGGCTTCTGCCAACAAGACCCTGAAGGAAGGCGGCCTGATCGACGAGGACATGACATGGTCGAACTACGAGGCTGTGATCGACAACATCCTCACCATGAACGATAAGACCCTCGCCGCCGGACGCCGCAAGATCGTGCGTACCGTGTGGGAGCAGGCTCCCAGCTTCAAGGACAGCCAGCTGGATCTGGCCCTGTATCTGTCCGCGACCAAGACGAACCACGATCTGGAAGCGGCCCTCAAGCTGATGCAGAACTACGACCCCTCCATGCTGTGCGGTCTGGTACAGCTGCTGACCAGCGAGGATGCCAAGAACACCGCCAAGGCTGAGCTGAAGTATCAGGTGGAGAACAGTCAGGATATGGCCGATGTCCGCGCCCTGAAGACCAGCCTTTCTCAGATCCAGTTCTTTGTTTCCAGCGTGAACCAGTACACCGCAGGTGTGCAGACCGCTGCGGACGGTGCCCACTCCGCAAAGGATGGCAGCGCCCAGCTGGCTGCAGGCACCAAGACCCTGTATGACGGCGTGAACACCCTGAACACCGGTGCAGGCCAGTTGAACGATGGTGCAGGCCGGCTGAACGACGGTCTGAACCAGTTCAACGAGGAAGGCATCTCCAAGCTGACCGGCGCGCTGGATCAGGATCAGCTCCATGGCCTGAAGACCGTGCTGGACGAGATGACCGACCGTCTGAACGACTACACTAGCTTTGCCGGTGCGCCGGATGACGCCGAGAGCAGCGTCAAGTTCGTCTATAAGACCGCCGAGACGGCTGCCTCTGTGGATGTCGCTGCAGCCGAGACCGAGACCGTGAAGGAAGGCAACATCTTCACCCGTCTGTGGCAGCGCATCGTGAACCTGTTCAAGTTCTGATAAGCCATTTCCGAGAACTCATGATGAACCTCTTTTCATAGAGAAGCAGAAGCCCCCGGCTGCGAATTGCAGCCGGGGGCTTCTGTTTTGCGACCATTTTATGTCAGCTTCTTCCTTCCACACAGCTGCTCCGGCAGAGAGCCTGCGCAGACAGATGCCGGTTTCCTTTCCGGCCCCTTTCGTGAAAAAGCAGATCAGCCAGGCCCGCAGGCCTGGCTGATCTGCAATATCAAAAAATTTTCCGCTGATATATTCGGGTTGCGGCTCCCTGCAGCTGCTTCGTGCCTTGGACGGCACTCGCATCTTGCAGGCCGCGGCCCCAACAGCTCCTTCCTGTTTCTGCCGCTGGCAGCGGTCGTCGCTGTTGCAGAGCGAACGCGGCGGCCATTTTAAATCGTTTAATTGATCAGGTTCACGAACACAGGGCAGAGCACGGCGGTCAGCACACCGGCCACGGCAATGGAAAGGCCGCTCATGGCACCTTCCACCTCGCCCATCTGCAGGGCCTTGCTGGTGCCCACGGCATGGGCCGCAGTGCCGATGCCCACGCCCTTGGCAATGGGGTCGGTGATATGGAACAGCTTGCACACGGTCTCGGCCAGCAGGGCACCCACGATGCCGGTGACGATCACGATGGCACCGGTCAGCGCCGCAATGCCGCCCAGCTCTGCGGCCACATCCATGCTGATGGCGGTGGTCACGGATTTGGGCAGCAGGGTGGCATACTGCTCCCGGGTCAGGTCCAGCGCCAGTGCCAGTGCCAGTGCGCTGCCAAGGCTCACCAGCGTACCCACCGAAATGCCCGCAATGATGGCGGCGGCATTCTCTTTCAGCAGGTCGATCTTCTCATACAGCGGGATGGCCAGCGCCACCGTGGCGGGCAGCAGCAGGTAATTCACCGGTGCTGCGCTGATCTTATAGTCCGCATAGGGGATCTTGCACACCGAAAGAAACACGATGACAAAAATGCTGCCCAGCAGCAACGGGTTGAAGATGGCTTTGCCGGTCAGCTTATTGATGAGGGCGCCCAGCGCAAAAGCGGCCAGTGTGAGCAGCACGCCCCATGCGGCAGAGCCGGACAGAAAATCATTCAGCAGCTGCGTCATTGTCGGCCTCCTTGTTTTTGCGGCCGCTCAGGGCCTGCGTGGTCTTGCCTGCGCTAACCATCACCAGCACCGTCACCGGGATGATGGCAATAAGGATGGGCAGCAGCATTTCGCCCATTTCTGCCCACAGCTCCATCACACCGGCGGCAGCGGGCACGAACAGCAGCGGGAAGATGCCGGTGAGGTAGGTGCCCACCTCTTTTACGTCCTCCAGCTTGATCAGCCGGAAGTTCAAAGCCAGCAGCAAAAGCACCAGCCCGTACACGCTGGCCGGCACCGGCAGGGGCAGCACACAGTGAAGGATCTCACCTAAAAAGCAAAACGCAAGAATGCGTGCAAACTGAAAAATGTATTTCGTAGCAAAACGCTCCTTCCTCGGGTAAAAGTGTAAAAAATCACATCGAATGTAAAGTATACCGCAGGAGCTCCAAACCATCAACCGTGATTCTGGATAAGAAAAATTGCACATTTTTCCCAGAACTGTGCAAAAAAAGGCGCACCGGTTTTCCGGTGCGTCAAAAGACTATTCATTATAGATGAAATGGCACTTTGGATAATTCGAACAGCCCCAAAATGTTTTTCCGGCTCCAGAACCCTGTCTGGCCACCCGAGGAACCAACCGTCCTCCGCATTGCGGACATGTCCATGTTCCATCTGGTTGGATAATGGGGTAGTGTTTTGCGCGAACCTCTTCTATATGTCTTGCTTTCTGTTCAGCTGATGCGTCTGTAAACTTAACAAGAAGCGAATAAAGCTCATCCATTTTTTCATTTGACAGGCATCTTCCCATCTGTTGCGCATTTCCTGAAATATCCTGCAAAAAATATTCATAGTAGGTCACATGATGATTCCCACTCGTCAGTCGGATGTTCTTTAATTCGCAGTTATCTCCGAACACTATATAAGAATAGTACGGAAATGTATCATCCTGAAGCAGCTCCATCAGTGCATAAATGTGGATTTCATTTTGCCACAGCGGATTATAAAATTGATTTTTCTCTGCTACGCCTCCTACACTTTGCAGGCATTGCGTCCAATACTCCTGTTCTTCATCTCCAAAAATCCAGCCACTGTAATTCTTGGACTCAATCACATAAACACCTGATTCATGAAGAAAAATCAAATCAATTTCTGTCGTTCCGCCATTATGCTTTGGAATATAGCAATTGGGCAGAAATGCTTTTCGGCCCTTAATGCGGGCTAAATCACGATATATGATATCTTCTCCAATTTCGCCTTTTTCCTCTGGACTCACGAAATCATTATATATAGACCTCATAGAAAATCAATTCTCAGATCACATAATCGTTCCCGGCCTGATCGGGCAGGGCCAGATCGGCCAGAGTGATATTGCCGAAGTAGTTGGAGATCAGGTCGTTCAGGCCCTTCCACATTTCATAGGTGCGGCAGTTGGCCATGCGGGAGCAGGAGGCCGCACCGGGGGTCAGGCAGGACACCGGGGCCAGACTTCCTTCGGTCAGCATCAGGATCTCACCTACGGTGTACTGGTCCGGGCTGCGGGTCAGGCGGTAGCCGCCGCCCTTGCCGCGCAGGCCCTCCAAAAAGCCGTTCTGCACCAGCACCTTGAGGATGTTTTCCAGATACTTCTCCGAGATCTCCTGACGGGCGGCGACTTCTTTGAGGGGAACATATTTTTCGGACTGATGTTCGGCAAGGTCGATCATCACGCGCAGTGCATAGCGCCCTTTGGTGGACACGATCATAATACGGTACTTCCTTTGTTGGTTATAAATTGAATTTTAACCTATTATACAACAGGGTAAATAATATTTCAATCCCACTTTTTTCAAAAAATCCATTGACAAGCGACCCAAGGGAGGCTATAATACCATCAAACCCACAAACAATGTTGGTATAAAGGATTTAGAACCGGGTCATCCGGCAGGGCACATGTGCCCGTAACTGTATCAGGGAGGAAACTACAATGAGCAAGATTTATACTGCCGCAGATCAGCTGATCGGTCATACTCCGCTGCTGGAGCTGACCCACATCGAAAAGGAGCAGCAGCTGCCTGCCCATATCATTGCCAAGCTGGAATACTTCAATCCGGCCGGTTCCGTCAAGGACCGCATCGCCAAAAAGATGATCGATGATGCCGAGGAAAAGGGTCTGCTGAAGGAAGGCTCCGTCATCATCGAGCCCACCTCCGGCAACACCGGCATCGGTCTGGCGGCTGTAGCTGCAGCCAAGGGCTACCGCATCATCATCGTGATGCCCGAGACCATGAGCGTGGAGCGCCGCCAGCTGATGAAGGCCTATGGCGCAGAACTGGTGCTCAGCGAAGGCGCAAAGGGTATGAAGGGCGCCATTGCCAAGGCAGATGAGCTGGCAAAGGAGATCCCCGATTCCTTCATCCCCGGCCAGTTCGTGAACCCGGCCAATCCGCAGGCACACATCGAGACCACCGGCCCCGAGATCTGGGAGGATACCGATGGCAAGGTGGACATCTTTGTGGCCGGCGTCGGCACCGGCGGCACCGTCACCGGCGTGGGCCAGTACCTGAAGAGCAAGAACCCGGACGTCAAGGTGGTTGCCGTGGAGCCTGCCTCTTCTCCCGTGCTGAGCAAGGGCGTCGCAGGTGCGCACAAGATCCAGGGCATCGGCGCAGGCTTTGTGCCGGACGTGCTGGACACCAAGGTGTATGACGAGGTCATCGCGTTGGAAAACGATGACGCCTTTGCCACCGGACGTCTGATCGGCCACAAGGAAGGCGTTCTGGTGGGCATCTCCTCCGGTGCTGCCGTATATGCTGCGCTGCAGCTGGCAAAGCGCCCGGAGAATGCCGGTAAGAACATCGTGGTCCTGCTGCCCGATACCGGCGACCGTTATCTTTCCACTCCGCTGTTTGCAGAGTGATGCTCCGGGACCGTCCCGGTCCTGCGTGGACGAGATGAAAGGGACGACTGCAAAACAGTCCCGATAAAAAAGAGATAGGCTTCCCCGGAAGGGGCCGCCTATCTCTTTTTTTGTTGTAAACGGAGGCTGCGTTGGTTTCAACGGCCCCGGACTGCGTTATAAGCCGGAGACATTATGCCAGCAGCGACATGATGTTTGCGGTGATCAGGCCGCCTGCCGTGCCGATAACGTAACCCATCAGAGCCATCAGAACGCCAACGGGCACCAGAGCGCCGCTGTAGGCACCGGCCAGAATGGGAGCAGATGCGGAACCGCCGATGTTTGCCAGAGATGCCACGCCGCAGGTGAACATATCCAGATGGAAGATCTTTGCCAGCAGCACCAGAACGATGCCGTGGATAGCCAGGATCATAAAGCCTGCCAGGATCCATGCGGGTGCATCGGTCAGCTCCAGGAAGCTTGCGCGGGAGGCAAGCAGAGCCACCACAGAGTACAGCAGCAGGTTGGACAGCTCGGTGCTGCCTGCCATGCGGCCCACGGGGGTGACAGCGCCGATCAGGCCGGACAGCGTGATGAGCAGGACGGTCCAGGTGGCCTTGTCCAGGAAGGGCATTGCGCTGTTCAGGGTTGCGCCGATGTCCTGACCGAAGGCGGAGATCACCAGAGCCAGACCCAGCAGGAAGATCAGGTTGACAAAGCTGGCTTTGTCCTCGTTGGCCTTTGCGTCCTCTTCCAGACGGCGGGACACTTCGTCCAGCGTGGTGGTGTCGGCCTTGACCCACTTGTTGAACTTGGGAGCCAGATTGATGGCCCACAGCAGGAACATGACCCAGATGGAGTAGTCGATGGAGTCCACCACCAGTGCGTAGGCCATGTCAGCTTCGCCGATGTCCAGCGCAGCCTGCACGGCGATCATGTTGCCGGAGCCGCCCATCCAGCTGCCGCACAGAGCGCCCAGTGCCTTCCATGCTTCGGAGCCAAGGGGCCCCTTCATGATGGCGAAGGTGGCAATGAAGGCCAACGAGATGGAGACGGAAGCGGCAAAGAAGCCGCCCAGCATCTTGGGACCCAGCTTGATGATCTTGCGGATGTCGCAGCGCAGCAGCATCAGGAAGATCATTGCATACAGCAGGTTGTTCTTGAGGGCAGAGTAGGCGGGTTTGGTGGCAGCCATATCCCAGACGTTCAACGTGCAGAGGATCATGGTGATGAGATACAGCAGAACGATGGGAGGTGCGTAGTCGAAGAACTTCGATTTGGTATAGCGCTGGAGCCATACCAGCATTGCGGCAATGAAGATCAGCACCGCAATATAGGTGAAGCCATTGGTGATCATAATTCCGGACCCCTTTCCTTTTTTACGATTTTTTCACGGACAATTGTCTTTACAACATCGACAACTTCGTATACAATGTTACCATAGATCATAGAATCTGGCAATATTTTTTTATTCGAAAGGGGTAGGTTTTGTATGAAAATTACGGAAGTACGTCTCGGATTGATCTCCGTGCCGCTGCGTGTGCCCTTCAAAACGGCGCTGCGCTCGGTCAGCAGCGTGGAGGATGTCATCGTGGAGATCCACACCGACACCGGCGCGGTGGGTTACGGTGAAGCACCTCCTACCGGCGTGATCACCGGCGACACCACGGGTGCCATCATCGGCGCCATCCGCGACCACATCGCAAAGACCATCATTGGCCGCGATGTGGACGACTTTGAGGACCTGATGATCGCCCTGAATGCCTGCATCCAGAAGAACACCAGTGCCAAGGCCGCTGTGGATATGGCCCTGTGGGACCTGTACGGCCAGCTGTACAAGATCCCCGTGTACAAGCTGATGGGCGGCGCAAAGAAGTCCATCGTCACGGACATCACCATCAGCGTCAACGACCCCGAGGAGATGGTGCGGGACGCGCAGAACGCCATCCAGCGCGGTTACGACTGCCTGAAGGTCAAGGTGGGCAAGGAGCCGGAAAAGGATATCGCCCGCCTGAGCGCCATCCGTGCCGCCGTGCCCAAGGAGACCTGCATCCGCATCGATGCCAATCAGGGCTGGACCCCGAAAGAGGCCGTGCGCATCCTGAACGGGATGCAGGAGCGGGGACTGGATCTGGAGTTCGTGGAGCAGCCGGTCAAGGCTCACGATTTTGACGGCCTGAAGTACGTCACCGAGCGCTCCTATGTGCCGGTGCTGGCAGACGAGAGCGTGTTCTCCCCGCAGGACGCACTGACCATTATGCAGATGGGAGCCGCAGACCTTGTGAACATCAAACTGATGAAGTGCGGCGGCCTGTACAACGCCCTCAAGATCGCATCTGCCGCCGAGGTGTACGGTGTGGAGTGCATGATCGGCTGCATGCTGGAAGCCAAGATCAGCGTGAATGCCGCCGTGCATCTGGCCTGCGCAAAGCAGATCATCACCCGCGTGGATCTGGACGGCCCCGTGCTGTGCAGCGAGGACCCCATCCTCGGCGGTGCCGTGTTCAACGAAAAGGAGATCACGGTTTCCAACGAGCCGGGCCTCGGCATCAAGGGCATCGAGCCGGGCAAGATCAAGTATCTGGACTAAACTCCTTCCGTCATTGCTTCGCAATGCCACCTCCCTCAAGGAGGGAGGCTTTGGCCGAGCGGAAAACTTTATCTTTTCGCCGGAGGCTCCCTTATTGAGGGAGCTGGTGCGGCGTGAGCCGTGCCTGAGGGAGTTATACAAAAACGGCACCTGCCAGTTCCGCAGGTGCCGTTTTGTGTTTTGGGCCGTTATGCTTTGTAAGCCAGAATGGCCTTCAGGTACTCCCACACGCGGGCCACCGATGCAATGTCGGCGCGCTCATTGGGGGTGTGGACATGCAGCAGGTTCGGGCCAAAGGAGATGCAGTCCAGCCCGTCGATCTTGCCCGAGAGGATACCGCATTCCAGACCTGCATGAATAGCAACGATCTGGGGCTTTGCACCGTATTGTGCCTCGTACATAGCAACGCAGCGGTTGCGCAGGGCACTTTCGCGGGCGTAGGTCCAAGCGGGATAGTCGCCGTGGAACCGCACGGTGCCGCCCAGCAGCTCGGTCAGGGTCTGCAGCTTGCAGCTCAGCAGCTCCTTCGCCGAGGGCACCGAGCTGCGCAGGGAGAAGCGCAGGATGGCTTCGCTGTCGTCCAGTTCGGCAACGCCGAGGTTCAGCGAGGTCTCCACAAGGCCCGGCACATCCATGCTCATGGCCTGCACGCCCCATGGCATCAGGAGCAGGGCCTTGCGCAGCCGCTGGACAGAAGCACCGTCCAGTGCCTGATACCCGCCGCAGCCCTGTTCGGTGAGCTGCAGACAGATCTCCGGGTCGGCCGTGCCGTATTCGGCCTTCATTTGAGCGGCAAACTGGGCAGAGGCAGCACGGACGCCCTCCGTGATGCCGGTGGGCAGCACCAGTGTGACGCTGCTTTCCTTGGGGATGACGTTCTCCTTTGCACCGCCGGAAAGGGCCAGCACCGTGTAGTCCACGCCGTTTTCGGTCAGCAGGGTCAGCCAGCGGCCCAGCAGGGCGATGGCGTTGGCGCGGCCTTTGTGGATCTCGGTGCCGGAGTGCCCGCCCACAAGGCCGGTCACGTCTGCCTTTACGGCGGTGCCGGTCACAGCTGCACGGGTGACGGGCAGATGGCATTCAACGCGGCGTCCGCCTGCACAGCCTGCGGTCAGCACCCCCTCTTCCTCCGAGTCGATGTTGATGAGCAGGCGGCCTTCCAGATCGGAAAGCTCCATGGCAGATGCACCCAGCAGGCCCACCTCCTCGCAGACGGTCAGCACGACCTCCAGCGCAGGGTGGGGGATGTCCTTTGCGTCCAGCACAGCCAGTGCGTAGGCCACGGCAATGCCGTCGTCGCCGCCCAGCGTAGTGCCCTCGGCGCGGACATAATCGCCGTCCACCACCAGCTGGATGGCATCCTTTTCCAGATCCAGCGGGCAGGCGGCGGTCTTGTCGCCCACCATGTCCAGATGGCCCTGCAGGATCAGGGCAGGCTGGTTCTCGTAGCCCGGCGTGGCCGGTGCTTTGATGAGCACATTGCCCATTTCGTCCTGACGGCAGGCAAGGCTGTGCGCCTTTGCAAACTGCACGCAGTAATCGCTCAGTGCCTTTTCGTGATGAGAGGTGTGCGGGATGCTGCAGATCTCTTCAAAATAATGAAAAACCGATGCCGGTTCCAGGTTGGCTAATACGCCCATAATGACCCACTCCTTATAATATAGTGAAAAAAACTTCCTTTTTGTATTCTAGCAGATTCCGGGGCCGGACACAATCACTAAATTCTGAGTCGTAACGTGTGCCCTCAAAACCGGGGATGCTCCTGCGGCTTGCGCGGGGTACTCTTTTTTTGCCGCCTCACTTTACTTTCATAAGAAAATGTGCCATAATGGAGCCAGTATTTTTTGGTTCAAAAACTGCGCCCTGTACGGGAAAGCAGGGCCGGAATCCAACAAGAAGAGGGGTATCCTTTATGAGCAAGACCATCATTCCTGCAAACTACACGCCTGCGCTGAACCTGTACGACACCCAGCGCGCCATCGGCACGGTCAAGCGCCTGTTTGCCGACACTCTGTGCGCCACGCTGAACCTGTACCGCGTGTCCGCTCCGCTGTTTCTGGAAGCGTCCACCGGCCTGAACGACGATCTGAACGGCGTGGAGCGCAAGGTAACCTTTGATATCAAGGACAGCGGCATTGAGGCACAGGTGGTGCAGTCGCTGGCAAAGTGGAAGCGCAAAGCTCTGAAGGACTACGACTTCCATGTGGGCAAGGGCCTGTACTGCGATATGAACGCCATCCGCCGGGATGAAGAGCTGGACAACCTGCACTCCGTCTATGTGGATCAGTGGGACTGGGAAAAGGCGATCCGTCTGGAAGACCGCAACGAAGCATACCTGAAGAGCGTGGTGCGCTCCATCGTGTCTGCCGTCTGCGCCACCGAGATGAACCTGCACGCCATGTTCCCCCAGCTGCAGGAGCTGCCGCTGCACAGCCCCAACGTCACCTTCATCACCACCCAGGAGCTGGAGGACAAGTATCCCGACCTGACCCCGAAGGAGCGCGAGAACGCCTTTGTGAAGGAGAACGGCACCACCTTCCTGATGAAGATCGGCGCTCCGCTCAAGAGCGGCAAGCCCCATGACGGCCGTGCCCCCGACTACGACGACTGGGATCTGAACGGCGACCTGCTGTTCTGGAACGACCCGCTGCAGTGCAGCTACGAGCTGAGCAGCATGGGCATCCGCGTCAGCCCCGAGAGCATGGACAGGCAGCTGACCATGGCCGGCTGCGATGACCGCCGTGCTCTGCCCTTCCACAAGGCCGTGCTGAATGGTGAGCTGCCCTACTCCATCGGCGGCGGCATCGGCCAGAGCCGTCTGTGCATGCTGCTGCTGGGCAGCGCCCACATCGGCGAGGTGCAGGCCAGCGTCTGGGACGCTGCCACCCGCGAGGCCTGCGCCAAGGCGGGCATTCCGCTGCTGTAAGCGTTCCGTTCACAGAACTGCCTGCTGAAAAACGATCGTATAAGACCCGGGACCTTTCAGGGCCGAAATGGCTCGAAAAGATCCCGGGTCTTTTTGCTTTGTATACGATTTCACTTCCCGGAAGACGCTCAATAGGACGTGAGTCCGAGACTGACATCCAGAGCCTGATCCACCCGTTTCTGGTCTTCCGGCGTGATCTGCCCGGCCCGCTCCCGCAGGCGGTGCTTATCCAGCGTGCGGATCTGCTCCAGCAGCACCACGCTGTCCTTGGCAAGGCCGGTGTCCGCCGCCCGGATGTTGATGTGGGTAGGCAGGCGGGCTTTGTCCAGCCGGGATGTAATGGCCGCTGCAATGACGGTGGGGCTGTGCCGGTTGCCGATCTCGTTCTGCACGATCAGCACCGGCCGCACGCCGCCCTGCTCGGACCCCACCACCGGCGAAAGATCCGCGTAAAAAACTTCTCCTCTGTGTACCTCCATGGAATCTCCCTCCCTGCATTTGGAGGATGCGCCCCGCTATGTGATGCGTCCGGCGCATCGTTCGTCTGCTCTCAGTATGAGCAGGAAGCACGGGGGATATTCCATTGTATGCACAGAAGCGGCTCAGGTTTCCGTTTCCAGTGTACAGAACGCCAGCGCCATGCCGCCTTCGTGGCTCAGGGAGAGCCGGGCGGTCAGGCTGCGGGCCTGCACCCATTCTGCAGTCCTTCCGCTGAAGCGATAGGCCGGTGCGCCGTTTTCCTGCCGGATGGCTTCGATCTCACAAAGCGAAAAGGGTTCCCGCAGGCCGGTGCCTGCTGCCTTTAAAAAGGCTTCCTTGGCGGCAAAGTTGGCGGCAGCACTGGCCAGCCGGTGGGCTGCGCTGCGCCCGGCAGGGAGGGGAGCGTCCAGCCCGAGAGCGGCACGCTCGGTCTCGCCGTAGACCCGGCGGACAAAGGCCGCAGCATGTGCGCCGGTAAGGCTTTTTTCCAGATGTGCCAGTTCGCACAGGTCGCAGCCGATGCCATACAGCATAAAAAGGCCTCCTTCTGCCGCATTTGCGGCGCTGCAGGTCGTCAGCCTGCAAAATCTGAACCGGAAATTTTATGCAAACTGTGCAAATCCGGTCCGTTTATCTTGAAGTTTCCCCGCAATTCGTGTACAATGAACGTAGTTCTTCCTAAGGGGGTGTATTCCGTGAGTGGCGAGACTGCTATTTTTTCGATCCACGACAAAAAGGACTATGAGATCCATGAGATCGTGCAGCAGGTGTACGATGCTTTAAAGGAAAAAGGCTATAATCCGGTCAATCAGCTGGTGGGCTATATCCTGTCCGAAGACCCCACCTACATCACGACCTACAAGAATGCCCGTGCCCTGATCCGTAAGGTGGATCGGGACGATCTGCTGCAGGCCATGCTGCGCAGCTATTTGAACGTCTGATACCCCTTATCTGCTTCGGCCCCGCCGTCTTTCAGATGGCGGGGCTTTTTCATAACAGAATGCAGATGCCGTTTACCGTTACAGCCCCTCCGGTGAAGATGGCCAGAGTGAAACGGAGGCCATGCCGATCGTTACGGCCGGAATGGCAGCGTAAAGATCTGGTTCACCACCACCTCATACTCCCACGGTTCCCGGGCCTTGCGCAGCTGCTTTTCCAGCTTTTCAGAGTCCTCAAATTTGTGGATCAGGTAGAACCAGTGCCCTTTCATCCGGCTGACGGCGCACCCGGCACTGCCGAACAGCTCGGTGTAGCCGTGGTAAAGGTCATCGAGATAGCCCCGCAGCTCTTCCCGTGCGGCGGGCGCACCACCGCGCGCCACCCGGAACAGGGCAGGGTCCGCAATGATACCGCGCCCAACCATGATGCCGGACAGCTGCGGGTACTGCTCTTCCAACATGTGCAGGTCGGCGGCAGTGGTCACGTCGCCGTTGTAGCACACCGGCATCCGGCACCCGGGCAGGGCGGCAGAAAAGGCCGCACGGTCGGCCTGTCCGCGGTACTGCTGACGCATCACGCGCGGGTGGATGGTCAGCTCACAGATTGGATACTGGTTATAAATGTCCAGAATGGCGGCAAACTCCTCCGGCTTGTCCACACCCAGCCGGGTCTTGACCGAGATGGGCCCCTCCGCATTGGCGAACACGGCAGCAAGGAAGGCGTCCAGCTTTGCAAGGTCCCGCAGCATCCCGGAACCCTTGCCCTTGGCCGTCACCGTGCCGGCTGGACAGCCGAGGTTCAGGTTCACCTCGGTGTAGCCCAGTTTGCGCAGTTCGCCGATCATCCATGCGGCCAGCTCTCCGTCCTTTGCCAGCAGCTGCGGGATCACCGGTGCGCCGGGGTTGGCTGCGGGGGCCAGTTCGGCCATCTTCTTTTTGATGAGTACCCGGTTCTCCGGCGGGGAAAGAAACGGGGCATAGTAGCGGTCGGCGGCACCGGCGGGGCCGAACCATTTCTGGTGCGCCTGCCGCCACACCCGGTCGGTCAGGCCCTCCATGGGGGCAGCGTAGTAGTTCATGAGCAGATCTCCAAAATGTTTGATAGGGCTATTGTAGCATAAATGAAATAGGGCGGCAATGGGGGAGAAGCGTCTGCTCCCGGTGCAGAGCCCGCCGCCGTAAAAAAACAGGACCCCGGAACAGCAAGGTGCTTTTCAGCCCTGCGGTCCCGGGGTCCGTCTTATGAGCTTTTGCAGTGCAGAAGCTCTTTTTTGTTTTACAGCGATCAGCCGCCCAGATAGGCGCTGCGCACGCGCTCGTTGGTCAGCAGTTCGGCACCGGTGCCATCCATGACCACACGGCCCGTCTCAAGGACGTAGGCGCGGTCTGCCACGGAAAGGGCCATCTGTGCGTTCTGCTCCACCAGCAGGATGGTCATGCCTTCCTTGTGCACGTTCTGGATGATGTCGAAGATCTCCTGCACCAGCAGCGGCGAAAGGCCCATGGAGGGCTCGTCCAGCATCAGCATGGAGGCGTTGCTCATCAGGGCGCGGCCCATAGCCAGCATCTGCTGTTCGCCGCCGGACATGGTGCCCGCCAGCTGCTTGCGGCGCTCCTTCAGGCGGGGGAACAGCTCAAACACCTTTTCCTTGTTGGGGGCAATGGTGGAGTTGGGCTGGGTGTAGGCACCCATGTCCAGATTTTCTTCCACGGTCATGTGCAGGAACACATGGCGGCCTTCCGGCACGTGGGCAAGGCCCGCTTCCACGATCTTGTGGGCGCGCATGCCCTTGATGCTGCTGCCCTTGTACAGGATATCGCCGGTCTTGGGCTTCAGCAGGCCGGAAATGGTCTTCAGGGTGGTGGACTTGCCGGCACCGTTGGCACCGATCAGGGTGACGATCTCGCCCTGATTCACCTCGAAGGAGATGTCCTTGACGGCGTGGATGTTGCCGTAGTAAACGTTGATGTTATCGACCTTCAGTAACGTATCAGCCATGTGTCAGCCCTCCTTCTTGCCCAGATAGGCCTCAATGACCTGCGGGTTGTTGCGGATCTCATCCGGCGTACCCTTGGCGATGATGCGGCCGAAGTTCAGCACGGCGATGCCCTCGCAGATGCCCATGACCAGACTCATGTCATGCTCGATCAGCAGCACGGCGATGTTGAACTCGTCGCGGATGCGGCGGATGGTCTCGGTCAGCTCCGCGGTCTCGGAGGGGTTCATACCGGCAGCAGGCTCGTCCAGCAGCAGCAGCTTCGGGCTGGTGGCCAGTGCACGCATGATCTCCAGACGGCGCTGTGCGCCGTAGGGCAGGCTGCCGGCCTGAACATTGGCAAGGTCTGTCATGTGGAAGATATCCAGCAGCTCCAGAGCACGCTCGGTGCACTTCTTCTCTTCCTTCCAGTAGTTGGGCAGGCGGATCAGGGAGGAGGCCAGATTGAACTTCATGGATTCATGCAGGCCCACCTTGATGTTGTCGATGACGCTCAGTTCCTTGAACAGGCGGATGTTCTGGAAGGTGCGGGCCACACCCATGCGGTTGACCTGATAGGTCTTTTTGCCGGCGGTGGGCATGCCGTCGATCAGGATGGAGCCGCGGGTGGGCTGGTAGACGTTGGTCAGCAGGTTGAACACGGTGGTCTTGCCGGCACCGTTGGGGCCGATCAGACCGGTGATCTCGTTGCGGCCGATCATCAGGTTGAAGCCGTCCACGGCGGTCAGACCGCCGAAGTCGATGCCCAGCTCACGCACGTCCAGAATGGGCTTTTTGTCCATGTCGCGGTCGGTCAGGAAGCCGCCGGAGGGCACACTGTGTAACTTGGTCTGGAACTCACTCATGGTCTGCACCCTCCTTTGCTTTCTTGCGGAACAGCTCGCCGTTCATGATCTTTTCCACGATGCGGCTCATGGAGAAGTCATAGCTGCCAAGCAGTCCGCCCGGGCGGAAGATCATCATCAGGATCAGCACCAGAGAGTAGACCACCATGCGGTAGCTCTCAAAGCTGCGGGTAGCCTCGGGCAGGATGGTCAGCACGGTCGCGGACAGGATGGAGCCCAGCATGGAGCCCATGCCGCCCAGAACCACCATGACCAGGATCTCGATGGACTTCATAAAGCCGAAAGTGGAGGGGTCCAGAACGCCCAGATAGCAGGCGTACAGACCGCCGGCCAGACCGGCGAAGGCAGCCGAGAAGGCAAAGGCCATGACCTTATAATAAGTAGTCTGGATGCCGCAGCTCTCGGCTGCGATCTCGTTGTCGCGGATGGCCAGCACGGCGCGGCCATGACGGCTCTTCATCATGGCGTGGATGGCAAAGCAGGTGATGACCACGCACAGGAACACGTTCCAGTAGTTGGAATATTTGGGAATGTTCTTCAGGCCCTTGGCACCGTAGAACAGCTTGAAGCCCAGCACATCATCGATGTTGTTCAGGGTGATGCGGATGATCTCGCCAAAGCCCAGCGTCAGGATGGCCAGATAGTCACCGGTCAGGCGCAGGGCGGGAATGCCGATCAGCACGCCGAACAGCGCAGCCACGATGCAGGCCAGAACCAGACCCACGACAAAAGCAACGCCGGAGGGCAGATTGCTGTACTTGGTGAACAAAGCGCAGGTGTAGGCACCCACAGCCATGAAACCGGCATGGCCCAGCGGCAGCTGGCCCAGATAACCGGTGGCGATGTTCAGCGAGACGGCCAGAATGATGTTGATGCCCACGGTGAGCAGCACCTTGTTCTGGTAGGTGGACAGCACGTTCTGGGTGAGGAAGGACAGACCCACGAACAGCAGAGCCACCAGCACGGCGTTCATCAGGTAGCGCACGGGCATTTTGAGCGTTTTGCGTTTGGTATTCATCTTCATGCCCTCCTTACACCTTTTCCTGAACTTTGCGGCCAAGGAAGCCGGTGGGCTTGACCAGCAGCACAATGATCAGGATCGCAAATGTGACGGCATCCTTCCATGCGGAAAGGCCGATGGCGGAAACAAAGCACTCGCACAGGCCGATGGCAATGCCGCCGATCATGGCACCGGGAATGGAGCCGATGCCGCCCAGAACGGCTGCAACGAAGGCTTTCAGGCCCAGCATGGAGCCCATGGTGGGAGTTGCCTGCGGGTAAGAGCAGCAGTACAGCACCGAGCCGATGCCAGCCAGAGCGGAACCCACCGCAAAGGTAAAGGAAATGGTGCTGTTGACATTGATGCCCATCAGGCGGGCAGCGTCCATATCCTCAGAGACGGCGCGCATGGCCTTGCCGAGTTTGGTCTTCTGCACCAGAAAGGTCAGCACCAGCATGGACAGCACCGTGACCAGCAGGGTGATGATGGAGGTGAGGCCCAGCGGCACAGAGCCGATGCGGAAGGTCTGGTTGGTGTAGTAGGCCGGAATGACCTTCGCACCGGAACCCAGGATCAGCTCGGCGGCGTACTCCAGGAAGAAGGACACGCCGATGGCAGTGATCAGCAGGGAGATACGGGGCGCGTTGCGCAGCGGGGTGTAGGCGATCTTTTCGATCACGACACCCAGCAGCGTGCAGGTGATGATGGTGGCGCACACAGCGGTGACCGGGCCAAGGCCCAGCTGGTTCATCACGAACCAGGACATGTATGCACCGACCATGATGACATCGCCATGGGCAAAGTTCAGCAGCAGGATGATGCCGTACACCATGCTGTAACCCAGTGCGATCAGTGCATAGATGCTGCCAAGGGACAGGCCGTTGATCAGCTGGCTAAAAAACACTGTCATGGACTGATACTTCCTTTCTTTGCGGCGGAGGACCCGCCTTTTGGGATACACTTTTTTACCAAAAAAGCGGAGACAGCCGAGCAAAACCTGTTCCGGCGGTCTCCGCAATGGGTCATTTATTTCTGAGTGCTGCCTTCATGCCGCACACCGGTGCGCAGGATCAAAGCAGATCAGAACATTTCCTTCAGAACGGGGGTTGCACCGTCAAAGCACAGGATAGCGGTCTGCTTGACGGGGTTGTGGTGCTCATCGAAGGTGAAGGTGCCGGTGATGCCATTGATGGTGCCGCCTGCGATGGCGTCGATGACGGCCTGCTTGTAGTCGTCATCGCCAGCAGCCAGACCGGCATCCTCAGCAGCCTGAATGCCGTAGACAACGGTCATGGCAGCATCGTAGCCCAGAGGAGCAAAGCCGTTGGGGTACTCCTCGCCGTACTCAGCCTTGTAGGCGTTCTCAAAGTCGGGGTTGGAGCCCTTTGCGTAGTTTGCGCAGAAGTAGGCGTCCTTCAGCTGGTCGGCCGTTGCGTAGCCTTCCAGACCATCCCAGCCGTCGCCGCCCAGGAAGGGAACTGCCAGACCGACGCTCTCAGCCTGAGCCAGGATCTGACCGACTTCCTGATAGTAGTTGGGGCAGAACACCACTTCGGGAGCCTTGCCCAGAATGGTGGTCAGCTGGGTCTTGTAGTCCACATCGCCCTCGGAGTAGGTCTCCTGATCGACGATGGTGCCGCCCAGGCTCTCGAACTCGTTGACGAAGTTCTCTGCCAGACCCTCGTTGTAGTCAGCGCCCTTCTGGAAGATGACAGCTGCCTTGGTGTAGCCCAGCTTCTGGTAAGCGTAGTCAGCCATCTTGATGCCCTGGAACGGGTCGGTGAAGGTTGCGCGGAACACATTCTCGTTCACGGTGTCGGTCTCGGCATCGTAGGTGACAGCCTCAGCGGTAGCGGAAGCGGTGACCATGGGCATGTTGTAGTCTGCGCTCTCGGCAGCAAGTGCCAGAGTCGGGGTGGTGGTAACGTCGCCCACCAGAGCGGTGATGCCCTGATCGCACATCTTGGTGAAGCAGGTGACAGCCTGCGTTGCATCGCCCTGCTCATCCATGGTGATGATCTCCAGCTGCTTGCCGTTGATGCCGCCCTTTTCGTTGACCTGCTTCAGGTACAGGGTAGCACCGTTGATGACAGCCAGACCGTAAACGGAAACATCGCCGGTCATGGGGCCCAGAACACCGACCTTGATGGTGTCGCCGGAAGCGGCAGCATCAGCACCGGTGGAAGCAGCAGTGGAAGCAGCAGTGCTGCTGGAAGAACCGCCGCAGGCGGTCAGAACGCCGGCTGCAGCAACAACGCCAGCAGCGGCCAGAAAATTACGACGAGAAATCATCTTTTTCATAGTGAATTTCCTCCTTGGGAACATTCGTGATTCAATTATAAAAACGGAAGCAAGGCCCCTTCCCTCAAAGCGACCTTGCTTCGTTATCAATATTATAGACCCGCCGCTGCAAATGCGCAATTCACAAACCGTCTATACTTTTGGCTTCCGTTTGTGGACTTTGTTGACAAAATAGCTAAAACCACACGGATGTTTTTGTGCACTATTTCAAACTGTTCATTTCATTTGTGCGTCAGGTGAATCCAATTCACAAATTGCAAAAGGATTACAGGGCCTCCATTTCGGCGTCTGCGGCAAACACAGCCTCAGCACGTGCCCCGAAAGCTTCGCCCTCTGCTTCCGCTTTGGCCGGAGACTCTGCAAGGACCTTGCGGATGGCGGTAAAGTAGAACACCAGCGACAGACCGGTGCCGATGCACCAGCCCACAGGCCATGCCATCCAGATGCCGGTGGAGCCCAGCGCGGTGCTGCTGAGCACGATGGCAATGCCGACGCGCAGGATCAGATCGGAGAAGGTGGCGATCATAAAGCGCACCATCATGCCGCAGCCGCGCAGGATGCCATCGGTGACCAGCTTGACCGACACCACGAAGTAGAAGGGAGACAGGATGCGCAAAAACAGCATACCGGTGTCGATGGCCGGGCCCTGCGGGTCATTCATGAACAGCAGCAGCAGGAAGCGGCCGAAGAAGAAGTACAGGAGCACGATGGGCACGCAGATGATCCACACCAGATTGCGGCCTGCACCAAAGCCCTCGTGCACACGGTCCATCTTGCCGGCACCCATGTTCTGGGAGGTGTAGTTGGAAATGCCGTTGCCCAGAGTGGTGAAGGAGGTGATGACCATATTGTTCAGCTTGACCGCTGCGGAGTAACCGGCGATGACGCTGGCACCAAAGGTGTTGATGACGCTCTGCAGGATGATGTTGCCCACCGAGACGAAGCTCTGCTGCAGGATGCTGGGGATGGCGACCATGGCCACCTTGCCCAGCATGTTCCAGGAGAAGAGCACCACCTTGTGGGTGGACTTGAAGGCACCGATGCGGCGGAACACCACCACCATGGCCAGCACGCAGCTCACGCCCTGGCACAGGAAGGTGGCCCATGCCACACCGGCTACTCCCATCTTGAAACCGGCCACGAACAGGATGTCCACGCCGATGTTGGACAGGGACGAGACTGCCAGAAAATAGAAAGGCGTTTTGCTGTCGCCCAGAGCGGAGAAGATGCCGGTGGCGATGTTGTAGAAGAACATGAAGGGCAGGCCCAGCACGTAGATATCCAGATACAGCGAAGAATCTGCAAGGATCTCCTCCGGGGTGTTGATGAGCTCCAGCAGGCTGTGGCAGCCCACCAGACCGATCAGCATCAGCACCGCACACAGCACCGCAGAGCCGATCAGCGAGGTGTAGACCGAGGTCTTCATTTCGTCGTAATCCTTGGCACCAAAATAGCGGGACACGATGACCGAGCAGCCGATGTTGCAGCCGAAAGCAAATGCAATGAAGATCAGGGTGATCTCATAGCTGTTGCCCACAGCAGCCAATGCGTTTTCGCCGATGAACTTGCCGGCAACAAGGCTGTCGGCAATGTTGTACAGCTGCTGGAAAATGATGCTGCCGAACATGGGCAGGCAGAACTGCCACAAAACCTGTGACGGCTTGCCTACCGTCAGATCCTTATTCATATATAGATCCTCCTCTATCCTGTAAAAACATGATCCGAACCAAAACAGAGTATAGAACGACCCTGCCAAAAAGTAAAGAAAAATTTTGGTATATCTGCCATACAAAATTTACATGGTCGGTACAACGCATCCCTGCTTTGCAAAAGGGGCAGACTATCCATACGCTTTTTTCTCCCCTGCCCGGTGCCGCGGCCACGTTCTGACGGCCTGCAGACTTCTGTTTTGCATCCGGTCAAAAGTTTATGCCTGCAAACATGCGCACCGGCTCTTGCACCGGGGCACAAAGCGTGGTAGGATATTCTTGGTTAGTTAGACACAACTATCCAAACGGGCAGCCACCCGTCTGCCCACCCGGGCAGCACCGGGAAGGAAATGATATTCAGGAGGTTTTCGAGATGAACTATCTGGAAATTGAATCTGTTGTAGGCCGCGAGATCCTGGACTCCCGCGGCAACCCCACTGTGGAGGCGGAGATCACGCTGGCCGACGGCACCGTGGCACGCGGCTGTGCACCTTCCGGCGCATCCACCGGCGAGTTCGAGGCGCTGGAGCTGCGGGACGGCGATAAGGGCCGTTATCTGGGCAAGGGCGTGACCAAAGCTGTGGAGAACATCAACACGGTCATCGCGGACGCAGTGGTGGGCATGGATGCTTCCGACATCTACGCCATCGACGCCGCCATGATCCGGGCCGACGGCACCAAGGATAAATCCAATCTGGGCGCAAACGCCATTCTGGCCGTTTCCATTGCCGCCTGCCGCGCCGCAGCCGCTTCTCTGGAAATGCCCCTGTACCGCTTTCTGGGCGGCGTAAACGGCAACCGTCTGCCCGTGCCCATGATGAACATTCTGAACGGCGGCGCACACGCCACCAACACGGTGGATACGCAGGAGTTCATGATCATGCCGGTGGGCGCACCCTCCTTCAAGGAGGCGCTGCGCTGGTGCGCTGAGGTGTTCCATGCGCTGGCATCCATCCTGAAAGCCAAGGGTCTGGCTACCTCCGTGGGCGATGAGGGCGGCTTTGCGCCCAACCTCTCCAGCGACGAGGAGACCATTGAGACCATTCTGGCCGCCATCGAAAAGGCCGGTTACGTGCCCGGCAAGGACTTCATGCTGGCAATGGACGCTGCTTCCTCCGAGTGGAAGAGCCCCAAGGGCAAGGGCTTCTACAAGCTGCCCAAGGCCGGCACCGAGTTCACCTCCAGCGAGCTGATCGCACACTGGAAGAGTCTGGTGGAAAAGTACCCCATCATCTCCATCGAGGACGGTCTGGATGAAGAGGACTGGGAGGGCTGGCAGGAGATGACCCGCGAGCTGGGCGGCAAGGTCCAGCTGGTGGGCGACGACCTCTTTGTGACCAACACTGAGCGTCTGGCCAAGGGCATCGGGCTGGGTGCCGGCAATGCCATCCTGATTAAGCTGAACCAGATCGGTTCTGTTTCCGAGACGCTGGAGGCCATCAAGATGGCCCACAAGGCCGGTTACACCGCCATCAGCTCTCACCGCTCCGGCGAGACCGAGGACACCACCATTGCCGATCTGGCCGTTGCCCTGAACACCTGCCAGATCAAGACCGGCGCTCCCAGCCGTACCGAGCGTGTGGCAAAGTACAACCAGCTGCTGCGCATCGAAGAACAGCTGGGCGGCAGCGCGGTCTACCCCGGCATGGCAGCCTTCAACGTGAAGCGCTGAGCGGCCCATCGCGCCAACTGCTCCCATGGCACCTGTACTGCTTTTTCGGCGGTACGGGTGCTTTTTGTTTAAAGGCTGCCAATTTTTTCCTGCAATCTTCTGCGCGGCCCGGACGTATCTCTGGCAGAACGGCCCGGAAGACCGCTTTGAAGGTTTGTCCTTTGCGCGGGCGCTGGTCCGGAATCACGCAAAGGAGAAGAACTTCATGTTATCTGCTATTTTACTGCTTTCCAAACTGCTGGGCGAAGGCAGCCTGCTCAAGCTGCTGCTGTTTCTCTTGAAATTCGCAAAATAACTAGAAAAATTCACACAAATGGGGTATTATAAGGATGGAAAGCTGTAGAGATTGCAGCGCGAAGGGAGGAAATCTTTATGAAAGTCAAAAAGTCTGTGGTGTTTGCGGCAGCATTGGCCTGCGGCATTCTGCTGGCGGTGCCGCTGGGTGCGGCGGCTGCATCCAACTATCGGATGGCCGAAAACGGCCCGGCAACCCGCGAGGAAAGTGCACGGCTGAACCGTACGTTTCTGTATCTGAACATTGAGTACAACGACCGCGCACCCCACGAGCAGCTGTCGCTGGATACGGCAGGGGATAGCGTGGTGAGCTGGCGCAGTGCAGACCCGTCCATCGTGACCGTAAGCCCGGACGGTGTAGTGACTGCCTGTGCGGAGGGCATCACCAATGTGTATGCCGATACGGCAAGCGGCACGACCCTGAGCTGTGCCGTGACGGTGACGAACAACATTGGCAGGGTGAGCCTGAGCGAGTCGCGCCTGTATCTGGAAGACATGGGCGGCAAGGCGGCTCTTACCGCCAGCGTGGCCGTGGAAAACCCGGCGGCAGTGCCCATCACATGGCGCAGCAGCAACCCGGCGGTGGCATTGGTGGATGCGAACGGTACGGTGACGGCGGTGAGCGAAGGCGAAGCCACCATTACGGCGTCCACCCCGGAAGGCCGGAACGCCACCTGCAAGGTGTACACCGGCGCTGTGGCTGTGCAGAAGCAGCAGAGCGGCGGCGCATTCCGCAATCTTTTTCAGTAAGCAATGAGAAAACGCGGCAGCGCGTTGAAAACAGGAAAAAAGGCCTCTGCGCAGGACGCGCAGGGGCCTTTTCTATGCTTGGAATTGATCCGGGATGCAGGCGCTTTGCCGCTTACTGAGCCTGACGCAGGCAGTCGTCCATGGCGGTAAAGATGGCCTGACTGGTCATAGTGGAACCGGAAACAGCATCCACGCCAGCGGTAGAACCGGTCTTGAGCAATGCAGCTGCCAGAGCTTCGGCAGCGGTGCCGCCCAGTTCGGGAGTCTCGCCGGAAGCGTCGATCTCCACACCGGTCACCCGGCCGCCGGTGACCGTGACCTTGACAGTCACATCACTCAGGCAGCCCTGCGCGCTGGACGTATAGATACCATCGGTCAGGCTGGCGGCGTTGTCGGCGGCAGGCACGGTGCCGGTGTTCTGGATGTACAGGCTGAGCGCAACTGCCATGATAACGGTAACAACAGCCATGAGGATCACGTTCCGGGTCATTTTGTTTTTCATGAAAGGTGGATGCTCCTTTGATTACTTTGCGGGCTTGAAGCTGTCACGCAGGGTGACGACGCGGTTGTACACGCCCGGGTTCTTGCTGTCCGGGGTGAAGAAGCCGGTGCGCACGAACTGGAACTTATCGCCGGGCTTTGCGTCCTTCAGGCTTTCTTCCAGCTTGCAGCCCTTGCGTGCCACCACGCTTTCCGGGTTCAGGTAGTCCTTGTAGTCGCTGCCCTCGGGGATGGCGTTCATGTTGGCCTCGGTGAACAGCTTGTCGTACAGGCGCACCTCGGCGTCCACGGCGTGGGCAGCACTCACCCAGTGGATGGTGCCCTTGACCTTGCGTCCGTCGGCAGGATTGCCGTTGCCGGTCTCGAGGTCGGCGGTGCAGTGGATGGCCGCAATGCTGCCATCGGCATTCTTCTCCACGCTCTCGCACTTGACGATGTATGCGCCCATCAGACGCACCTCACCGCCCACGGTCAGGCGCTTGAACTTCGGAGGCGGGACCTCGGCAAAGTCCTCGTTCTCGATCCACAGCTCGCGGGTGAAGGCTACCTTGCGGGTGGTGGTGTCGTTGGCCTCGCGGTTGGGGTTGTTGGCCACATCAAAGTACTCGGTCTTGTCCTCCGGGTAGTTGTCCACGATCAGCTTTACGGGGTCCAGCACGGCAATGCGGCGCTGTGCGGTCAGATCCAGCTCGCTGCGGATGCAGGCTTCCAGCTGGCGCATGTCGATGAGGTTGTCGGACTTGGAGATACCGGCCTCCCGCACGAAGGTGAAGATGGAGGTGGGGGTGTAGCCGCGGCGGCGCAGGCCGCACAGGGTGGGCATACGGGGGTCGTCCCAGCCGTCCACGATGCCCATTTCCACCAGCTCACGCAGGTAGCGCTTGCTCATGACGGTGTTGGTCATGTTCAGGCGTGCAAACTCGCGCTGTTTGGGGAAGGCAGTGCCGAAGATGTTCTCGATGACCCAGTTGTACAGCGGACGGTGGTTCTCGAACTCCAGACTGCACATGCTGTGGGTGATGCCCTCAATGGCATCCTGAATGGGGTGTGCGAAGTCGTACATCGGGTAGATGCACCACTTGCTGCCCTGACGGTGATGCTCGGCGTACTTGATGCGGTAGATGGCCGGGTCGCGCATATTCATGTTGGGGCTGGCCAGATCGATCTTGGCACGCAGGGTCTTTTCGCCCTCCTGGAACTCACCGGCACGCATCCGGCGGAACAGATCCAGATTCTCTTCCGGGGTGCGGTCACGCCACGGAGAAGGACGGCTGGGCTTGCCGGCGTCGGCACCGCGGTACTCGCGCATTTCGTCGCGGGTCAGGTCGTCCACGTAGGCCTTGCCCTCCATGATGAGCTTTTCGGCATACTCGTAGCATTTATCAAAGTAGTCGCTGCCGTAGAAGATGCCGCCGTTGGGGTCGGCACCCAGCCAGTGCAGATCCTCGATGATGCTGTTGACGTACTCCTCACCCTCGCGGGCGGGGTTGGTGTCGTCCAGACGCAGGTTGAACTTGCCGCCGTACTGGTTTGCAATGGACCAGTTGATGTAGATGGCCTTGGCACTGCCGATGTGCAGGTAGCCGTTGGGCTCGGGCGGGAAGCGGGTATGGATCTCGCGGATCTTGCCCTCGGCCAGATCGGCGTCGATGATGTCGGTCAGAAAGTTTTTATCTGCCATATGTTTTCCCCCTGTCAAAGGCACAAAGTGCCTACATATTCCATAATACTATATAATACACTATTCTGCCGATTTCTTCAAGAGAAAGCGATAAAAGGCTTCCCACGGAGAAAGAAATACCTATTTTCCACAACTTTTGTCCTATCCCTTGACACCGGCAGAGAAGGAGAGTATATTTTTGCATGGTGTAAGGCGGATTTTGCCGTGCTTATAATAGGAGGAACCCTATGAACAGTTTAAAAGAAGCGTTCAGCTGGAAAAATATGCTGAAGAATTTAAATTTCTTTTGTGAGCTGAACCTTGGCCTGATCCTGACTGCGGTCGGCATCGTATACTTTAAAAATCCCAACCATTTTGCATTTGGCGGCACCTCGGGCCTGTCAATTCTGCTGGCAGACCTGTTCCCCCGGATCAACGTGGGCGGCTTCATGTGGATCATCAACCTGATTCTGGTAGTGCTGGGCTTCGTCTTTCTGGGCATCAAGACCATGGGCTGGACGATCTACTCTTCCTTCGCGCTGTCCTTTTTCGTGTCGGTGTGCGAGTGGCTCTATCCCGTCAACGTTTCCATGAGCGGTGACGCCATGCTGGATCTGGTGTTCGCAGTGTTCCTGCCGGCGCTTGGTGCGGCCATCGTGTTCGACATTGGCGCATCCACCGGCGGTACGGATATTGTGGCCCTGATCCTGGCAAAATATACCTCTATGGAGATCGGCAAGGCCCTGATGGTCAGCGATATCCTCATCGTGCTGGCGGCGGCATGGCGGTTTGGTATGGGCACCGGCCTGTACTGTATCCTCGGCCTGATCGGCAAGAGCTTTGTGGTGGATGGTGCCATCGAGAACATCCGCCTGCGCAAGGTGTGCACCATCGTGACGGCCAACCCGCAGCCCATTCTGGACTTCATCATCAAGGAATTGAACCGCTCTGCTACCGTGGAAAAGGCCTACGGTGCCTACACCCACCACGAGCTCAGCGTTCTTGTCACGGTGCTGACCCGCCGTCAGGCACTGCAGCTGCGCAACTTCCTGCGCGAGAACGATCCCCGGAGCTTTATCACCATCGTCAACTCCAGCGAGATCATCGGCAAGGGCTTCCGCTCCTTTAATTAAGGGAAGGCGCAGGATCTGCCCGTTTTTGCCCATTGGTGCACAATGCCGTATTGACGAACGGCCAAAAAAACGATATACTATATCCCGGCGGTGCAGCAGTGCCGCCGGATGCCGGGGTGTTGCGCAGTTGGTAGCGCGCCTGCTTTGGGAGCAGGAGGCCGCGAGTTCGAGTCTCGCCACTCCGATATGAATAAAACCCACGGTCTGACGCTGCAAAATTCGTCTTTCCGTGGGTTTTTCTTTGTCTCGTCAGATCTGACGAGTTTATTTGATGCAGCTGGAGCAGGGCGTATAGCCTGCTTCCACGGCTTCCTCGTAGCTGGAGAACAGGACCTGATTCTTCTCTGCCGGCAGGTTCGGGCAGCTGGGCAGATGGAACTTTTTGCTGTTCACATTGCCGATGTAGGTCTGCTGGGCCGTGCTGGACGCCGCCGGGTCGGTGGGATTCAGCGCGGAATCTGCCGCAAAGTGCTCGGTGCCCACGGTGTAGTTCTGGCCGTCGGAACCAATGGTGATGGTGCCCTGCAGGTCGGTGCGGTAGACATCCACCCCGGCGTCCCGCAGGATGCTCAGGGTCTCCTCGTGGGGGTGGCCGTACTTGTTGTTCACACCGCAGGAGATGACGCCCATTTCCGGCAGCACCGCATTCAGGAAGAGGTAGCTGGTGGAGGTGCTGGAACCGTGGTGGCCCACCTGCAGAACATCGGCCCTGAGGTTGGCACCGCTGTTCACAAGGTCGGTCTCCGCCGTCTTTTCCATGTCGCCGGTCAGCAGGAAGCTGGTGGAGCCGTAGTCGATGCGCAGCACGAGGGAGGTATCGTTGGTGTCACTGTACTGTGCCACTGGCCCCAGCATGGTCACGGTAGCGCCGCCCAGCGGCCACATGGTGCCCACGGCGGGCACTTCCACCTGCAGGCCCTGCTGCTGGGTGTACTTGACAAAATCCTGAAAGCACTTGGTAGAGGCATCGGTCACCGGGCTGTACACATGGTACGCCGGGAAGTAGGCCAGCGCCGCAGCCAGACCGCCCACATGATCCTCATGGGCATGGGAGCAGAACACATATTCCAGCTGCTCCACCCCCTGACTCTGCAGGTAGGACACCACCAGACTGCCGTCGTCCACATTGCCGCCATCGTAGAGCATGAACTGTCCGTCACACTCCACCAGCACGCTCAGCGCCTGACCGACATCGATAAAATGCACCTCCAGCGGTGCATCCACCGTTGCAGCGGCAGAGGACGGGTTCGGCACCACATCGGCGCTTCCGCCCGGAACGGATGGCAGCCCGCTGCAGCCTGCAAGGCTCAGTACCAGTGCAGCGGCAGCGGCCAGCGCAGCAAGGCGCTGCCACAGGCTTTTTTTATGCGGGGTCACTTTTTCTTCTTTCCAGTTTTCCACGTTGCGTTCTCTTTCTGTTGATCGTTTTTGGGCTTGTGCGCAGGTGCCGAATGGGGCGCAAAGCGTGCGCCGGGGCTGGGCGCACGGCCTGCCGGTGCAGCGCCGCGGCTCTGGCCGTGGGCAGGCTTGCCGTTATGGCCCTTCTGGTTCGGGCGCACCGTATAGGTGCCGTCATTGTGGATCGTCACATCGGCGGCTTCGGCCCGGCGGGCAGAGCGCTGCACGGCGCGGCGGCCTGCGGCGGGCACCAGCAGGGGGATCAGGTCCTCCCGGTGGGTCATCTTCAGCGCCTTGACCACCTTCTCGGCGTTGCGGGGCTCGTAGTACTGCAGCAGCGCTCGCTGCAGCGCTTTGCCCTCAGGGGTCTTTTCCACGAACACCGGCTTCAGGGTGTAGGGGTCCAGACCGGTGTAGAACATGCAGGTGCTCACGGTGCCGGGGGTGGGGTAGAAGTCCTGCACCTGCTCCGGGCGCATGTGGTTTTTGTAAAGATATTCCGCCAGATAGACCGCATCCTTGAGGGTGCTGCCCGGGTGGCTGGACATCAGGTAGGGAACAAGATACTGCTTTTTGCCCGCCTTTTTGCTGAGCTCATAGAACTTATCCTTGAACTTGTTGAAGGTCTCGATGGGCGGCTTGCCCATGTAGGCCAGCGTATTGGGGGCACAGTGCTCCGGAGCCACCTTCAGCTGGCCGGATACATGGTACTCCACCAGTTCCTTGAAGAAGGTATCATCCGGGTCTGCCATCAGGTAGTCGAACCGGATGCCGCTGCGGATGAACACCTTTTTTACGCCCGGCAGCTCCCGCACCCGGCGCAGGATCTTCAGGTAGTCGCTGTGGTCCACGATCATGTGGGAGCAGGTGGTGGGGGCAAGACAGTGCTTGCCGCCGGTGCACATGCCCCGCAGCATCTGCTCCCGGCAGGAGGGAAAGCGGAAGTTTGCGGTGGGGCCGCCCACATCGTGGATGTAGCCCTTGAAATCCGGCTCGTGGGTCATGCGCTCGGCTTCCGCCACGATGCTGTCCGCGCTGCGGCTGGTGACACGGCGGCCCTGATGCAGCTGGATGGCGCAGAAGTTGCAGCCGCCGAAGCAGCCGCGGTTCTGGATGATGGAGAACTGCACCTCCCGGATGGCGGGCACGCCGCCCATGCTCTCGTAGATGGGGTGATACCGGCGGGTGTAGGGCAGGGCATAGACCTTGTCCAGTTCCCCGCGCACCAGCGGCTTTGCGGGGATGTTCTGCACCAGATACTTCTCGCTCTGCTTCTGCACGATGATCTGGCCGCTGACCACGTCCTGATTGTCCATCTGGATGCGGCAGGCCTTGGCATACGCCGTCTTATCCGACGCCACCTTTTTAAAGCCTGCGCACTCCACGTAGCGTTCGGGCAGATGGTCGAAATCGGTCATGTAACAGGTGCCGTTCACGTCCGTGATGCTTTCCACCGGCTCCCCGGCGGCAAGGCGGCGGGCGATCTCCACGGTCTGGTGTTCGCCCATGCCAAAGCTGATGATGTCCGCGCCGGAGTCCTCGGCAATGCTGGGCAGCACGGTGTCCAGCCAGTAATCGTAGTGGGCAAAGCGGCGCAGGGACGCTTCCAGACCGCCCAGGATCACCGGCAGGTCGGGATAGGCCTGCTTGGCAAGGCGGGTGTACACGGTGGCGCTGCGGTCCGGGCGTGCGCCGCCCTTGCCGCCGGGGGAGTATTCGTCCTCGGCGCGGGGGATCTTTGCCACGGAATAGTGGCTGACCATGCTGTCCACGTTGCCGCCGCCGATGAAAAAGCCATACTTGGGCTTGCCGAACCGCTTGAAGTCCTCGCAGTCGGTGTAGCGGGGCTGGGCCAGCACGCCGATCTTATAGCCCTCGGCTTCCAGCAGGCGGCTGATGATGGCGGTGCCAAAGCTGGGGTGGTCCACATAGGCGTCGCCGCCCACCACCACAAAGTCCAGCTGCTCCCACCCGCGGGCCTCCATATCGGCCCGGCTGATGGGAAGAAATTCGGTGTAGATCTTAGGGGAAGAGTTGTCCATTTGCTAATATCCTCATTCTTGGTTGAACACGGGCGAGTGCTCTTTTATTTTTATTCCTCCGGCTGGTTCATCTGCTGTTCGATCCACTGCTGGCGGCTGATGAGCACTGCACGGGGCTTGGCACCCTCGTAGGGGCCAATGACGCCTTTCTGCTCCATTTCGTCCATGATGCGGGCCGCGCGGGCGTAGCCCAGCTTACAGCGGCGCTGCAAAAGGCTGGTGGAGGCCTGACCGGCATCGATGACCACCTCCACGGCCTGCTTGAACATGGGGTCGCTGTCCGGCTCTTCGTCCGCATCCGCACCGCTGCTGCCCTTTTTGCCGTCCTGAATAGCGTGCTTTTCCATGGCTTCGATCATGGCTTCATCGTACTGCACGGTGCCGCTCTGCTTGATGAAGTCCAGCACACGGCTGATCTCCTCATCCCGCACAAAGGTGCCCTGAATACGGGTAGGCTTGGGCGCACCCACCGGCATGAACAGCATATCGCCCATGCCCAGCAGTTTTTCCGCACCGGAGCCGTCCAGAATGGTGCGGCTGTCCACCTGACTGGACACCGCAAATGCGATGCGGCTGGGGATGTTGGCCTTGATCAGGCCGGTGATGACGTCCACGCTTGGGCGCTGGGTGGCCACGATCAGGTGCATGCCGGCCGCACGGGCCTTCTGGGCGATGCGGCAGATGGAGTCCTCCACATCCTTGCCCACCACCATCATCAAATCGGCCAGCTCGTCGATGATAATGGCGATGTAGGGCATCTTTTCCAGCTCCGGCCGTTCTGCGGCCAGCTTGTTGAAGGACTTGATGTCACGCACATTGTTCTCCGCAAACAGGCGGTAGCGGCGCTCCATCTCCTGCACGGCACTGCCCAGCGCACCGGCGGCCTTTTTCGGCTCGGTGACCACCGGCATCAGCAGATGGGGAATGCCGTTGTACTCGGCCAGCTCCACCACCTTGGGGTCGATCAGCAGCAGCTTCACGTCCTCCGGGCTGGAGCGGAACAGCAGGCTCATGATGATGCTGTTCACGCACACCGATTTGCCGCTGCCGGTGCTGCCCGCGATCAGCAGATGGGGCATCTTGCACAGGTCTGCCACCTGTGCCACACCGGCAATGTCCTTGCCCAGCGCGATGCCCAACGGTGAGGTCATGCGCAAAAAGCTCTGGCTCTCGAACACGCTGCGGATATACACGGGGGTCTTTTTGTGGTTGGGCACCTCGATGCCGACGGCGGGCTTGCCGGGAATGGGCGCTTCCATGCGCACGTCCGCCACCGCAAGGTTCAGTGCGATATCGTCCGCCAGCGAGGTGATGCGGCTGATCTTGACGCCCGCCATGGGCTGCACCTCGTACCGGGTGACGGAGGGGCCCCGGGAGATGTCCAGCACACGGGTGCGCACGCCAAAGCTTTCCAGCGTGTCCACTAGCTTCTGGGCATTGGCCTTCAGCTCTTCCTGCGCACCGGGGTCGGTCTCGTCCTGCGACTTTTCAAACAGCTCGATGGGCGGGTACTGGTACTGATAGGTATCCACCGGTTCGGTCTCGTCCACAGGGGCCGCTGCCGCGGCCTGCTCGGAGGCGGCGGGCTTTTCCATTGCCGCTGCCACCAGCGTGCTGATGTCCTTTTCCTCCACCGGTTCAGCGGTAATGCTGATCCAGCCGTCCTCATCCGGTGCGCTGCGCATGGCCGCCGCGTTTTCTGCACTGACACGGGCGGGTGCCGTCGGCACAGCGGGCTGGATGGGTGCTGCAGGCATTTCCGGCGTGATGGCCGCTGCCGGAGCTTCCGGCGGGACGGTGGGCATCACCGGTGTATCAAAGCTTTCTGCCGCAGGCTGCACCGGCTGTGCGGCCTTTGCAAAGAAGTCGGACGCATCCGTTTCCACCGCATCTGCCACGATGGGCTGCGGGGCAGGTCCGGGGGCCGGGCGCAGCGGGTTCTGCCCAAAGGTGCCGCCCGGGCCCACGATGAGCGGCTCGATGGGCTCACTGCCGCCCTCCTTTACCTCAGTGTGGTCGGGGCCAAGGTCTACGTCAAAGGAAGCCCGGGGCCGGGATACCCGTACCTGCACCGGCGTGATGGCCGGGGCGGCAGGTTCCGGCTGGGCAAGCGGCTGACCGGAAGTGTCTGCGGGCGGCTCCGGCTGCGGGGCTGCCTCCGGCTCCTCCGCTTCCATCTCTTCGGTCACCTTGTGGCCCCAATGCCGGATGCCGTTCAGCCAGTCCGGCACACCGATGTGGAACGCAGGGCCGGCCGGTTCGTCCTCCGGCTCCTCTTCCTCATATTCGTCTTCGGCTTCCTCCTCGTCCTCCTCGGCCTCTGCCGCCCGGGCGGCCGCACGTTCCGCACGGCGCTCCGCGCTCTGCCGGGCAAGGGCTGCACCCTTTGCGTGCACCCCGCCGAATGCGGCGCACAGCCACTGCCAGACCTCTGCCGGGGTCAGGTCAAAAATGTACAGACTGACGCAGAGCGCCAGCACCGCCATGATCAGGTTTGCCGCCGGTCTGCCGCAGAGCAGCAGCAGATTGCCGCCCAGCAGTGCACCCAGTGCACCGCCGCCCAGCCATGCATTCACGCCATTGGCATAGCAGGCAGCGGTCATCTGGAATGCAGACATGCCCTGCGGCTGGATATCCGAAAAAACGATCACGGTCCCGCAGGCAAACACCAGCCCCAAAATCAGCTTGAAGATCGGGGGCAGAAGGTCTTCGCCCCGGGTATACTGCACAGCAAGGCAGCACACGGCTGCGCCCAGCACAAAGCTGCCGCAGCCAAAAAGTCCGAACAGCACATCGTGCAGGGCCTTCCATGCCGAATCTCCCTCCACAAAGGCCAGCACCACCAGCAAAAGGCCTGCGAACAGGGTGCCAAGCCCTGCCGGGAGCCGCTGTTCGGCGCGCTTTTTGCGCGATGATGCACGCCGTGTTGTCGTTTTACGTTTTCTTGTCGCCATTCTTCTCTGTTCCCCACATTTGTAGTAGACACACTATTTAATTTTATTATTGTACCACGCAGGGAAGAAAATGGCAAACCTATTGTTGTACAAATTTCTTCAGTCCGGCAGGCCAGCAGGAGGCTTTCTCCGCGAACAGCCCGGGACTCCAGTCCCGCCCTACTGCCTGCGGCAGCAGGGTCCCACCCCCAGGACATTCGCTGGAGAAACTATCTGCCGTCCTGTCTTCTTACTCTTTTTCAATTTCTTTATACAGCCACGCCAGTGCATCCGAAAGCCCGCCCAGCTCGTCGATGAGCTTTTCCTTCACGGCCCGGCGTCCGTCCAGCACGGTGCCCATGTCCATCACCAGCTCGCCGGTGTGGAGCATCAGGTCGGTGTAGCGCTTTTCGGTCATACCGCTGTGGGCCGCCACAAAGCCGGTGATGCGCTGCTGCATCTGCTCAAAGCTGCGCATGGTCTGCGGCACCCCCAGAATGACGCCGGAATGCCGCACCGGGTGCACGGTCATGGTGGCTGTGGGCACGATGAAGCTGCGCCGGGCGCTGACGGCAAGCGGGATGCCGATGGAGTGTCCGCCGCCCAGCACCAGCGTTGCGCTGGGCTTGGATACGCTGGCGATCAGTTCCGCCAGCGCAAGGCCCGCTTCCACATCCCCGCCCACCGTGTTCAGCAGCACCAGCAGGCCCTCGATGCGGGGGTCCTCCTGCGCGGCCACCAGCTGCGGGATGACATGCTCGTACTTCGTGGTCTTCTGGCCCTGCGGCGCTTCCGAATGGCCTTCGATCTGGCCGATGACGGTCAGGCAGTGGATGACATGCCCGCCGCGGGCCAGCGTGACCGTGCCCAGATCCTCGATCTCTTCTTTTTCCAGCCGGCCTGCGTCGGTCTGCTGCGTTTCATCGTTCATATGCTTTCCTCCTGCGTTTTTTGTCAGCATTCCCCGGCCTGTGCCGGGCTATACAGACCCGCTGCAGCAAAAAAACGGTAACATTTCATAAAATTTTTTTGAGAATGATTTGACATTCTCCATTGGTGCTGTATACTTTAAATAATTGACTGTAATCTCTGCAATATGAACCCGTAAACGGATCGGGGTTTCTCTGCGCCGCATCTGTAAAGCAGGCAGCTGCGGCAAGTACTGCGATAGAGCGAAAGGAGAAAGTATTCTATGAACACCCCTGCAAAGGCTTCGCTTCCCGTTATCAAGCGTCTTCCCAAATATTACCGCTATCTGCGCTCTCTGCAGGAAGACGGCATCAACAGCATTTCCTCCCGCGAGCTGGCTGCTCAGATGGGCACCACTGCTTCGCAGGTACGACAGGACTTCAACTGCATCGGCGATGTGAATGGCCGGCAGGGCATCGGCTACTCGGTGGAAAACCTGCTCTCCATTCTGGAAGGCCTGCTGTTCGGCAACGGCGACCGCCTGCCCACCATCCTGATCGGCTGCGGCCGTCTGGGCAAGGCAGTGAGCCGCTTTATCACTACCGATACCAACGGCTACCGCCTGATCGCCGCCTTTGATGTGGCACAGAGCGAGGTGGGCAAGGAGATCAGCGGCATCCAGATCCGCCATATCGACGAGCTGGAGTCTTTCTGTGCCGAGCATCACCCCAAGGTCGCAGTGCTCTGTGTGCCCCGGGACGGTGCGGAGCAGGTCAGCGGCCGTCTGGTGGATCTGGGCATCGAGGGCTTCTGGAATTTTTCCCACTATGACCTTTCGGTGTCGTACCCCGATGTGGTGGTGGAGAACGTCCATCTGGGCGACAGTCTGATGAGTCTGGGCTACCGCCTGCGCAATCAGGACTGAATATACCTATCTATAGTAAATAAAAAGAAATAAAGACTGCTGCACAAGAGCAGCAGTCTTTTCTTCTGTAAGGAGAGTTTTTCAAATGGCAAAACTGTATTTCCGTTACGGCGCGATGAACAGCGGCAAGAGCACCGCCCTGATGCAGGTGGCCCACAACTACGAGGAGCAGGGGATGCGGGTGCTGATCCTCAAGCCGCAGGTGGATACCAAGGGCGGCGGTGAGCTGGTCAGCCGTCTGGGCGTCCGCCGCAAGGCCGATCTGCTGATCCCGCCGGAAACGGATGTGTTCGAGGCGGTGCGTCAGGCCAACAGCACCGCTGCCCTTGCCTGCGTGCTGTGTGACGAGAGCCAGTTCTTCACCCCGGAGCAGGCCGAGCAGCTGTTCATGGTCACGGTGGACCTGAACATCCCGGTGATCTGCTACGGCCTGCGGGCAGATTTCTCCCTCAAGGGCTTCCCCGGCTCCACCCGGCTGCTGGAGCTGGCCCACACCATCGAGGAAATGAAAACCATCTGCACCTGCGGCCGCAAGGCCATCTGCAACTGCCGCAAGGTGAACGGCAGATTCGTCTTTGAGGGCGAGCAGGTGGCCATCGATCTGGAAAACGATGTGCAGTACGTGAGCATGTGCCCCCAGTGCTATTTCAAGGCAAAGCGCGCGTTCTACGCCGAAAAAGCTGCTTCGCAGGCTGACTGAAACTTGTATACAAGGTCGCTGTGTCAAACGACACGGCGGCCTTTCTTTTTATCCCCGGCCTACGGGCGCAGTCCACGCAGCAGCGCAAAATATGTCGCTGTCGGTGCTTTTTCACCCCCAAAAAGGGCGAAGAAGCACCGATTTCTGTGTCTGCAGACCGGTGCCGGGGGAACGCCGCAAACAATTGATATATCAGAGTGAACATTTTTTGCGCTATTGATATATCAGTTCAAAGGCTCCCATCCGGGCTTTTTAAGCTGTTGTTCGTCCACAATGTATGCAACGATTCTACGTTCTGAAACGGAATGTTTACAAAATTATTGCAAAATTCGACGTTCCTCCTATGATGCATCCCAGTTTTCTATGCAAAATAGCGAAGTATACATGTTGCACAGTTTTTCGAGCCAAGTTTATTCATTTCAGCGAAGGCGTCAATTCTTGCGCGAAAACAAGAGCAATATTTGTACGTTTTTTGTTTAGATATCTGCAATTTGCGTCTTTCTTTTTGGTTGTTGTTTTGTTATCATAATTGTATACAACGGGGTATGTGCAGAACCCCCGTTCGAGATGATGTTTTCTGTATTTAGGAGGAGAACGAAAATGAGCAAGGCAATTTCTCGTCGTGATTTCATGAAGGTCACCGGCGCTGTGGGCGCTGCCGGCCTGCTGGCTGCCTGCGGCGGCAACTCTGCTGCATCCGGCTCTGCTGCTTCCACCGCTTCTTCCGCTCCCGCTGCTTCTGCAGACGAGAGCCTGGCACTGTCTGACGGCCCTGTTTCCATGACCATCAGCTGGTGGGGCGGCGACAGCCGTCACGAGGCTTACCAGAACGCCATCAAGGAGTTCCAGGCTGAGCACACCAACATCACCATCGAGCCCACCTTCGCCGCATGGTCCGGCTGGGAAGAGAAGATGGCAGCTGCCTTCATCGCAGGCAACGCACAGGATGTGTGCCAGGTGAACTGGAACTGGCTGTACAACTACTCTGCTGATGGCAGCAAGTTCGTGGACCTGAACACCGTTTCCAAGTTCCTGGATCTGACCCAGTGGGATGCCGCTGCCATGGACGCCTGCTACGTTGCAAACAGCCAGCAGTGCGTGCCCGTTTCCATGACCGGCCGTATCTTCTTCTGGAACATGACCACCTTCAACAAGGCTGGCATCACCGAAGTTCCCAAGTCTCTGGATGATCTGATGGCTGCCGGCAAGGCATTCAAGGAGAAGCTGGGCGACGATTACTACCCCATGCACCTGGGCGCATACGACCGTATGATCCTGATGGTCTTCTACCTCGAGTCCAAGTACGGCAAGGACTGGGCTGACCCCGTCACCTCTACCCTGAACTACACCGAGGACGAGATCGCTGAGGGCATCGACTTCATCAAGAGCCTGGTGGACGGCCACGTCATGATGAACCTGAAGACCTACTACTCTGCAAACTCCGATACCGCTACCCACCAGTCCAACGAGTGGATCACCGGTAAGATCGCAGGCATCTTCGAGTGGGATTCCGCTGCTTCCAAGTACTCCTCCGCTCTGGATGATGCCAACAAGGACGGCTTCACCGTTGGCGAAGAGATCAAGTTCGGCGACAACAACGGCGGCTTCTCCAAGGTCTCCATGGGTCTGGCCATCACCAAGACCAGCAAGTGCGTTGCCGAGGCTGCTACCCTGATCAACTTCCTGCTGAACGAGGAGAAGGGCGCTTCCATCATGGGTTCTGAGTGCGGCATCCCCGCTTCCAAGGCTGGTCTGGCTGCTGCTCAGGCTGCCGGCGCTGTCAAGGATCTGGTTGCTGAGGCAAATGCCAAGGTCATGGCTTTCACCACCAACAAGCTGGATCCCCTGTTCGAGAACAACGACCTGAAGGCTTCCGGCACCGGCATCTATCAGGAAGTGTTCGATACCGTTGACTACGACGGCGTTGCCGGCGCAGACGTTGTTGACACCCTGCTGGACGGCATGGAGTCTGTTGGCTACACCATCGGCTAAGTTCCATTTTTGAGTGCCGCCGTGTGCGGTCACGCACAGAAAAGGGCACCCTTTGACTGAACCTGAGGGGCACCTGCCGCCCGACCGGCAGATGCCCCTTTTTTGTCAGAGATATATTACAAAATCTTGACAAAGCTGTATCCAGTCTGTTACACCTTCGTCCGTCTCATGCTCCGAAATTCCTTAAAAAGGAGGATTTCCCAGATGAAAGAAAGCAATGCTCCCGTCGTCGGGCGCACCCCGTTCCAGAAGTGGCTGGACAAATATCAGGGTCTGTTTTATCTGATCCCCTGGATCATCGGTTTCGTCGTCTTTAAGGCAGTTCCCTTCGGTCAGTCGCTGTACTACAGCTTCACCGATATGAACTTCTTCAAGAGCGGCACCCAGTTCGTTGGCCTGACCAACTACATCACGGCCTTTACCACCACCAAGATCACCAAGGCGCTGATCATCACCTTCAAGTACGCTTTCATCACCGTGCCTCTGAAGCTGGTCTTTGCGCTGTTCATCGCATACATCCTGAACTTCAAGATCGCATGCGTCAACCTGTTCCGTACTGTGTACTACATCCCCTCCATTCTGGGCGGCTCTGTTGCGATCGCCGTTCTGTGGAAGGCTGTGTTCAGTGTGGACGGCCTGCTCAACACCGTTCTGCGCGCTGTCACCTTTGGTCTGGTGCAGGGCCCCGAGTGGCTGTCTGACCCCAGCTGCGCGCTGTGGATCATCTGCTTCTTGCGCATCTGGCAGTTCGGTTCTGCCATGGTGCTGTTCCTGGCTGCTCTGAAGGGCGTGCCTGCCGACCTGTACGAGGCTGCCACCATTGATGGTGCCGGCAAGTGGCGTCAGTTCTTCTCCATCACCGTTCCGATGATCACCCCCATCATCTTCTACAACCTGGTCACACAGATCTGCCAGGCTTTCCAGGAGTTCAATGGCCCGTACATCATCACCAACGGCGGCCCCCGTGGTTCCACCACGCTGATCTCTCTGCTGGTTTACAACTACGCATTCAAGTCTTATGACATGGGTATGGCATCCGCTCTGGCATGGATCATGTTCATCATCGTCTGCATCCTGACGATCATTGCATTCACCAGCCAGAAGAAGTGGGTCTACTACTCTGACGAAAGGTAAGGTGACCAGTATGGGAATGAAAGCATCGAACAAAATCGCGACCTTCTTCAAGTATTTCGTCCTGATCCTGGTCGGCGTCATCATGATCTATCCTCTGCTGTGGATGATCAGCGCTACCTTTAAGGACAACAGCGAGATCTTTGCAGGCATCAGCCTGTGGATCAAGCACCCCACTCTGGATGGCTACCGCGGCGCTCTGAACAACTTTGGCGGTTCCATCAACATCCTGCAGGCCATGCTGAACACCTACAGCTACGTCATCCCCAAGGTGATCTGCACCGTGGTGTCCGCCTGTGTGGCTGCCTATGGCTTTGGCCGCTTCGATTTCCCCGGCCGTAAGCTGATGTTCAACATCATGCTGGCCACCCTGTTCCTGCCGCAGGTCGTTCTGAACGTGCCGCAGTACCTGCTGTACAACAAGTTCGGCTGGCTGGACAGCCCCTTCTATCTGGCCATCTGGGTGCACTGCGCATTTGCGACCGAGACCTACTTCGTCTACCAGCTGGTGCAGTTCATGCGCAATGTCCCCCGTGATCTGGACGAAGCTGCCGCCATCGACGGCTGCTCTTCCTTCCAGACCCTGTACAAGGTCATCGTGCCCATGCTGGGTCCCGCTCTGGTGTCCTGCGCACTGTTCCAGTTCATGTGGAGCTGCAACGACTTTATGGGCCCGCTGCTTTACGTCAGCACCCCCGGCAAGTATCCCATGTCCCTGTTCGTCAAGCTGTCCATGGACGGTGATACCGGTTTCGCCTGGAACAAGATCCTTGCTCTGTCGCTGATCTCCATCCTGCCGCAGCTGATCGTTTTCTTCTGCGCACAGGACCAGTTCGTTGAAGGTATCTCTGCCGGTGCCGTCAAGGGCTAAGCCCCGCGCACAAGCATAAGATCTCTGATACAAACACCCCCTGTGCCGTTCCCGTAGATGGCACAGGGGGTGTTTTTAATGATGTATTCGCCTGCGGCGAATATGATGTGCTGCGCAATGATGTGTTCCCGCAGCGGAATGATCATTTCTTATGTCCTTTGCGGTACTGCAGCGGGCCGGTGCCCATCACCTCGCGGAACACCCGGCGGAAATGGGCGGCACTGGCAAAGCCGGTCTGCTCCGCCACCGCGCTGATGGACAGCTCTGTGGTCTCCAGCAGCTTCTGAGCCGCTTCGATGCGGCGGTTGTTGATGTAATCCACGATGGACTGGCCTGTCACCCGCCGGAACAACCGGCTCAGGTAGTAGGGCGAAAGATAAAACTGCGCCGCTACCTCGGTGAGGGAAAACTTCTGCCGGTAGTTGGCCGCAAGGTAGGCGCAGATCTGCTCCACCGTCTCGTTGCGGGGGCGTGCCACGGCGCTGCTCTCTGCAAAGCACTCCTGCTCCACGTAGTGCAGGATCAGCAGCAGGTACAGCGGGCCGGGATAATCCTGTTCGTCCATTGCACTGCTCATCATTTCCAGCAGGGTGCGTATCCGGCTGGTCCACTGCACCGGTGCATACAGTACGGTGCGTTCCCCGGGCGCAAACAGACGCGAAAAATCACGCCCTGCTGTGCTTTTCAAATCATGCAGCATCCCCAGCGGAAAATGGCACCCCACGATCTGGGGCACAGCGCTGCCGGTCTGCAGAAAGCTGCAGCCGCCCGGGCCCAGCAGCACGGCGCTGCCGGGGTTTACCAGTACGCTCTGGCCGCCCGATTCCAGCGTCACGCTGCCTTCGGACACCAGCAGCAGATAACAGGTGTCCTCGTCGGGCAGCAGCTCGTGGCGGTTCGCATTCAGACGCAGGGTGGCAGCGGCCACCTTGCCGGTGATCTTTTCACGTTCTGATCTCATAATACACTTCTCATCATCTTCCGAGGGAAAACCCTCTCCGTCATCGCTGCGCGATGCCACCTCTCCCAAAGGGCGAGGTTTTATGCATTTGACCGTTCCGCTCCATAAAAGCTCCCCCTTTTCGGGGGAGCTGGCAAACCCAAAGGGTTTGACTGAGAGGGTTCTTTTTCATCATACCATGCCCAAGGCATTTGGGCAAGACAAAACCATCAGGAGGTTCTCTCATGAATCTGTCGCTTATCCGTTCCATGACGCGCAGCGCTGTTTTCGAGCTGGAAAACGACCTGTGCTACCGTCCGGCCCATCCGTTCATCGTCACGTTGAACGGCAGGACCGTCTACGAAGCCTGCAATACCAACGTGTTCTCCCTGTTCTCCCTGCTGCCCGGCACGGAATACACGGTGGGCGTGCAGGCTGAGGGCGAGAGCCTGACCTGCACCTTTACCACCGAAGCCGAGACCTTCTTTGTGGATGCATCCCGCTACGGTCTGGTGGCCGACGGCACCACGGACAACACCCTCAAGCTGCAGGCTGCCCTGTCCACCTGCCCCAAGGGCGGCACGGTGTATGTGCCGGCGGGCCGTTACCGCACCTGCAGCCTGTTCATGAAGAGCTGCACCACCCTGTACCTTGAAAAGGGCGCTGTGCTGCTGGGCGACAATGACCGCACCCACTATCCCATCCTGCCCGGTGTCATCCCCAGCGAGAACGAGGTGGACGAATACTACCTGACCGGCTGGGAGGGCAACCCCCTGAGCAGCTTTGCCGGCCTTTTGAACATCACGCAGGTGCACGATGTCGTTGTGACCGGCGAGGGCACGCTGGACTGCGACGCGGAGAACGGCGACTGGTGGGTGACGCCCAAGATCAAGCGCATCGCATGGCGTCCCCGTGCCGTGGCCATGGTGGACAGCGAGAACATCTGCCTGCACGGCATCACGGTGCAGAACAGCTACTCCTGGACCATCCACCCCATCTTCGTCAAGCACCTTGACCTGCTGAACTTCAACATCAACAACCCCTACAACGCCCCCAACACCGACGGCATCGACCCCGAAAGCTGCGAGTACATCCGCATCATCGGCGTGAACATCCATGTGGGCGATGACTGCATCGCCATGAAGGCCAGCAAGGTGTTCCTTGGCATGAAGCTGAAAAAGAGCTGCGAGCACACCGTTATCCGCAACTGCCTGCTGGACAAGGGCCACGGCGGCATCGTCATCGGCAGCGAAATGAGCGGCGGCGTCAAGGATATGGTGGTCACCCAGTGCCTGATGGACCACACCGACCGCGGCCTGCGGGTCAAGACCCGCCGCGGCCGCGGCAACACCGCCGTCATCGATGGGCTGGTGTTCCGCAATGTGGAAATGCGCGGCGTCAAGGCTCCCTTTGTTATCAACATGTTCTATTTCTGCGACCCGGACGGCCACGGCCCCTATGTGCAGTGCCGCGACGCCATGCCCGTGGACGAGTACACCCCCAAGCTGGGCAGCCTGACCATGGAGGACATCGTGGCCACCGACGCCCAGTTCGCCGGCTGCTACTTTGACGGCCTGCCGGAGCAGCCCATTGAGCGCGTTACCATGAAGAATGTCACCATCACCTTTGACCCCAACGCCAAGGAAGGTCAGGCCGCCATGGCAGATAACCGCCCGCTGGTGAAGAAGCTGGCCATCTATGCCGAAAACGTCAGGGAGATCGACCTGCACAACGTCAAGATCGAGGGCTACGAGGGCGAGCGCCTGCATTTTGCCAACGTCGGCCATTTTGAGGAGGACTGAAACCATGACCCATGAAGAGATCCTGTCCATGCTGGGCGATTACGTGGACTATCTGATCGCCAATTCCAGCGCCGAGGCACCCATGTGGAACATCGAAAAGGTGCGCAGCGGCAAGCCCAACAAGTGGAACTACATCGACGGCTGCATGATCACCGCCTGCCTGAGCCTGTACAAGACCACCGGCGACGAGAAGTACCTGCGCTTTTCCAAGAACTTCATCGACTGGTTCGTGCAGGAGGATGGCTCCATCAAGACCTACGACCCCAGGGAGTACAATCTGGACAACGTGAATCAGGGCAAGAACCTGTTCACCCTGTACGATATCTTTGGTGACGAGAAGTACCGCAGAGCCATTGACACCATCCGCAGCCAGCTGGCCACCCAGCCCCGCACCAAAGAGGGCAACTTCTGGCACAAGGACATCTATCCCTGGCAGGTATGGCTGGACGGCACCTACATGGCCCAGCCCTTCTACATGGAATACGAGACCCGCTTCAACAAGATGCAGGGCTGCATCGACAGCTACAAGCAGTTCATGAACATCAAAAAGCACATGCGGGACGAAAAGACCGGTCTGTACTACCACGGCTACGATGAGAGCCGTCAGATGTACTGGGCCGACCCCGTCACCGGCTGCAGCCCCAACTTCTGGCTGCGTGCCATGGGCTGGTTCATGGTGGCGATGGTAGACGTGCTGGAGCGGATGGACGAGCAGCTGTACAACGAGTACCGCGGCATCATGGCAATGCTCAAGCAGACCATCGAGGATGTGCACAAGTTCCAGGACGAGGAGACCGGCATGTTCTGGCAGGTGATGGACCACCCCGGTGTGGAGGGCAACTACCTCGAGACCAGCGGCACCGCCCTGTTCGCTTACGCCGTGCTCAAGGGCGTGCGTCTGGGCTACCTGCCCAAACGCATGGCGGCATGGGCCGAAAAGGCCTTCTACGGCACCTGCGACAAGTACCTCTCCAAGAACCCGGACGGCAGCCTGCAGCTGGACGGCATCTGTCTGGTGGCGGGTCTTGGCGGCAAGGATCACCGCGACGGCTCTCTGGCATACTATTTCAGCGAGCCGGTGGTCTGCAACGACGCCAAGGGCGTGGGCCCGCTGGTGCTGGCCTACACCGAAATGATCGCCAGAAAGTAAAACTTTCAACAGCAAGGCCCCGCTCCTGTGGAGAACAGGGGCGGGGCCTTGTTTGCTGCCGAAAAGTATGTTAAACTGAGAGTGCCGCTGAAAAGCGGCGGATAGGTGTTGTCTGCATAAAAGGTGGTCTAGCTCCCTCCGGCAAGCTTCCGGGAGGATGTGAAAGCCTTATTGTTGTTCCTCCCGGACGCAAACGCGAAAGGGGGGATGCCTCATGAAGTTGGAAGACGTTCTTCAGCTGTTCGTCGTCATCGGCGGGACAGTCGGAATTACATTTCAGATCACATGGGCAATCTTCAAGGAGATCCATAACAATAAGAAATGACCGCCCCAGCCTTCCAAACAGTGAACGGTCATTTTCTTATTGACTTACTAGCCAGAGGGAGCTGACCATTGCGGGCAGCACCTTTTCTATTTTCAGTATAGTGATTTTCTGCCCGCCTGTCAAGCGGGCTTTTTGCATCGCCACGGAAATCAATTTTTGCAACTTGACCCAGAGCTAAAGCCTTCACCCCTTGGGGGGAAGGTGGCGCGTAGCGCCGGATGAGGGGTATTTAGGGCAAAATATTGCTGTCCTGCGCCCTCATCAGTCACCTGCGGTGACAGCTGCTCCCCTCTTTGTCACCTACGGTGACATTTCTCCCCGGCGCGGGGAGAATCTGTCCCTTCCGGGGGAAGCCTTCAGTCGGAAAGTTGATTTCCATGTTGTATCGCAGAGCAAAACAGGTTCAGCTGTTCTTCTCCCGCTCCTCCTGCAATACAGCCGTCACCTTCTGCATGATGTCCACAGCACGGCGCAGCTCGTCGTCGCCCAGCTCCGTGCGCAGGCGGGCATAGCTGCGCTTCATAAAATCGCGTTCTTCGGCCATCAGCTCCACCGCCTTGCTGGACAGCTCCACGTAGGTGCGGCCCGCCTCGCGGTCGGTCTTCCACGCCACAAGGCCCTTGTCCTGCAGTTTTTCCACTGCCTTGGACAGCTCGGTGATCTTCAGCCCCATCACTGCAGCCAGATCTGCCAGATAGATCGTTTGCTCCGGGTGCTGGTCAGCCTCCATCTTGATATAGTACAAAATCAGATAGTCGGCCCGCTGGATGGTATTGAACACCCTGTCTGCATCAAAATTGTGCAGAAAGAACCATTCTTCCGGGTGATGTTTCAGTTCCATATCGTTTCCTCCTTCAGAAGCGGTTTTTTGTCCTCGATCATGCTTACAAAAGAAGCATCTTACCGTTCATTGCGGCGGATATATTCGTGGTCGCCGCCAAGGCTCTTGTAGGCCGGGCGGATGATCTTGTTGGCACTGAGCAGCTCCTCAATGCGGTGAGCGCTCCAGCCCGTCACGCGTGCCACGGCAAACAGCGGGGTGTACAGCTCCATGGGGATACCCAGCATATCGTAGACAAAGCCGCTGTAGAAGTCCACGTTGGGGCTGACGCCCTTGAAGATCCTGCGCTCTTCCGCGATCAGCTGCGGGGCCATCGTTTCGATCTTGTTGTAGAGGGCCAGGTCTTTGTCCCGGCCTTTTTCGTGGGCCAGCTGCTCCACATAGCCCTTGAACACCACCTCGCGGGGGTCGCTGAGGGAGTAGACCGCATGGCCCATGCCGTAGATCAGGCCCTTGCGGTCAAAGGCCTCGCCGTGCAGCAGTTTTTTCAGGTAGGCTTCCAGCTCCTCATCGTCCTCGGTGTCGTGCAGATTTTCGCGGATGTTCTGCATCATCTGCATCACCATCAGGTTGGCGCCGCCGTGGCGCGGGCCCTTGAGGGAGCACAGCGCTGCCGCCATGGCAGAGTAGGTATCGGTGCCGGAGGATGTGACCACACGGGTGGTAAAGGTGGAGTTGTTACCGCCGCCGTGCTCTGCATGCAGCAGCAGGGCCACATCCAGCACCCGCGCTTCCAGCTCGGTGTACTTCATATCCGGGCGCAGCATCCGCAGGAAGTTCTCTGCGGTGGAAAGCTGGGGGTCCGGACGGTGGATGTACATGCTTCCGTCCTTTTCGTAGTGGTTGTAGGCGTGGTAGCCGTACACGGCCAGCATGGGGAAAATACCTGTCAGCTGGATGCTCTGGCGCAGCACATTGGAGATATCCAGATCGTTGGCCATGGGGTCGTAGGAGGCCAGCGTGAGCACGCTGCGGGCCATGGAGTTCATGATATCATGGCTGGGGGCCTTCATGATGACATCCCGGGTAAAGTTTGTGGGCATGGTGCGGCACTCGCCCAGCACCCGGCAGAACTCCTCCAGCTTTTCCTGCGTGGGCAGTTCGCCGAACAGCAGCAGATAGGCCGCCTCTTCAAAGGCGAAACGGCTGCCGGACGATCCCCGGATCAGGTCCTTGACATCATAGCCGCGGTAAAGCAGCTGGCCGTCTGCCGGCTTTTTTACGCCGTTCACATACTGAAAGGCGCGGATATCGGAAATATTCGTCAGACCCGCCAGCACGCCCTTGCCGTTTTCGTCGCGCAGGCCCGCCTTGACGCCAAATTCCCGGTAGAGGTCTTTGGCGATGCGGTCATGCTCGGCACACAGCGGCTGCTGCTGGTCGAAATATCCCATCACGTTCTGCAGATGATCCATAGGTGTGTTGCTCCTTTCCTACTGCCGTCCTGCCCGAAAAAAACGTATTGATTCGGGACGGCATTCACTTACATTCAGAATACTCTTCCAGATTACAAAAAGGATATTTCGGTGTCAAGGTACTGTTTGTAAATAAAAAAAGAACAAAACCGGAAAGCAGAAAAGCTGCCGGATGCGTATTTGCCCTTTTGAAGAGAGTCAGAACGCAGCAAAGGCCGGTTTAAATCGCTTTCTTTCTCTGTGCGGGATTGCGAAAATCCCACAGGTGCGGTATACTTAAAACCACTTTATTTTAAAAAAGCAGGGAGGTGCGGTGGATGATCGGTGCTCCAAGGCCGCTGCCGCTGGCAAAACCGGCAGCCATTGATACGGCACAGGCCGCACGGTATTTTGGTGCCCGCGGTGAGCCGGACGAAAAAACCATGGCGCTGCTGGAAACATGCGCCCTGCCGCTGCTGGCGGCGGCAACGCCCCGGGCGGTCTGGCTGGAAGCGGACACGGCTGCCCTTGCCGAAGCAGGCATCCTGCGAGGCGGGGACGTGATGCGCCATCTGGAAGGATGTCCGCAGGCGGTGCTGCTGGCTGTGACGCTGGGCCCCGGCGTGGATGCACAGATCCGCCGCGCCGGTGTGGGCGATATTGCGGCGGGCGTAGCGTCCGACGCGCTGGGCAGCGCGCTGGCTGAGCAGGCCGCAGACGCGGCAGAAGCGGAGCTGCGCCAGTGGGCCGCAAAAGAGGGAAAGTATCTTACCGGGCGGTTTTCGCCCGGCTACGGTGACTGGGATATCGCGGTGCAGCCGCTGGTGGCAAACGCGCTGGACACGGTGCGCCGTGCAGGCCTGTGCGTCACCGACACCAATCTGATGACCCCGCGCAAGAGCGTGACGGCCATTCTGGGGCTTAGCGGCCACCCGGTAAAGGGAAAACTGGCCGGGTGCGGCCACTGCGTGCTGCGCACCCGTTGCGAATACAGAAAGAGGGGAAAGACCTGTGCAAGCGAGTGAACTTTTCAAACAGAGCAATACCGTCCTGCTGGACGGCGGCATGGGCACCATGCTGCAGGCTTCGGGCCTGAAGCTGGGCGCAAAGCCGGAGGAACTGAACATCACCAACCCGGAGCTGATCGAGAGCATCCATGCAAAATATGCCGCTGCGGGCAGCCGCATTGTCAACGCCAACACCTTTGGCGCATCGGCCCACAAGCTGGCGGGCAGCGCCTACAGTCTGGAAGAGATCATTGCGGCGGGCATCGCCAACTGCAAGCGCGCCTGTGCGCCCTACGGTGCCCTGACCGCGCTGGATGTGGGCCCGCTGGGCGAGCTGCTGGAACCCAGCGGAACGCTGGCCTTTGAAGATGCGGTGAGCGAGTATGCGCGCATCGTCCGGGCAGGCGCTGCCGCCGGGGCCGACCTTATTTTCTTCGAGACCTTTACCGACCTTTACGAGCTGAAAGCCGCTCTGCTGGCCGCAAAGGAAAACAGCACCCTGCCCATTCTGGCCAGCATGAGCTTTGAAGCCGGCGGGCGCACCTTTACGGGCTGCACGGTGGAAAGCTTCGGTGTGACCGCCCGTGGTCTGGGGGCCAACGCGGTGGGCATCAACTGCTCGCTGGGCCCCAAGGAGATCTTCCCCATGGCAAAGCGTCTGGCGGAGGCTGTGCCCGGCGATTTCCCGGTGTTCGTCAAGCCCAATGCGGGCCTGCCCCGGGCCGACGGCAGCGGCTACGATATCACCCCGCAGCTCTTCGCCATGGAAATGAAGCCCTACCGGGAGCTGCATCTGTTTGCGGCGGGCGGCTGCTGCGGCACCACGCCGGAGTTCATCAAGCTGCTGAACAGCGTTTTTGCGGGCTGCGTACCCGGCCGTCCGGCCCACAAAATGCCCTCGGTGCTCTGCACGCCGGTGAACTTTGTCAATGTGGACGGTATCACGGTGGTGGGTGAGCGCATCAACCCCACGGGCAAAAAGCGCTTCCAGCAGGCACTGCGGGAAGAGGATATGAACTACGTTCTGGAACAGGCGGTCAGTCAGGTGGAGGCCGGGGCTCAGGTGCTGGACGTGAACGTGGGCGCGCCCGGGGTGGACGAGCCTGCCCTGATGCCCAAGGTGGTCAAGGCCCTGCAGAGCGTCACCAGCCTGCCACTGCAGCTGGATTCCTCCAATGTGCAGGCGCTGGAAAACGGTCTGCGCGTGTACAACGGCAAGCCCATCGTCAACTCCACCAACGGCGAGCAGGAAAAGCTGGACGCCATTCTGCCCCTGTGCAAAAAGTACGGTGCGGCCATCGTGGGCCTTGCCATCGATGAGCGGGGCATCCTGCCTGCCGCCGAAGATCGTGTGGCCATTGCCCGCCGCATCACGGAGGCGGCTCTTGCCGCCGGCATCCCGCGGGAGGACATCTACATCGACTGTCTGACCCTGACCGCCAGCGCCCAGCAGAAGGACGTTCTGGCCACCGTGCAGGCGCTGGAAGCCTGCAAAAAGGAGCTGGGGGTGCGCACCATTCTGGGTGTGTCCAACATCAGCTTCGGCCTGCCCTGCCGCCCCTATCTGAACACCACCTTCCTCACCATGGCCATGTACGCCGGGCTGGACCTTGCCATCATGAACCCTTCCAGCGAGGAGATGATGGCGGCGGTGTATGCTTACAACGTGCTGACCAACCGCGATCCGCAGAGCACCAAGTACATTGAGCGGTATGCCGACCGTGTGCCTGCATCCGCAGCCATCCGGCAGGCCGCGCAGGCGGTGCCTGCGGCTTCGGCATCCGGTGAGAGCGCAGAGCTTACCGGCCCTTATGCCCCGCTGATGAAGGCGGTGGAAAAGGGCCTGAAGGGTGATGCTGCCGCCCAGACCAAGGCACTGCTGACCGAAAAGCAGCCGCTGGAAGTGGTGGACGAAGCACTGATCCCGGCGCTGGACATCGTGGGCGCAAAGTACGAGAAGGGCACGCTGTTCCTGCCGCAGCTGCTGCAGGCCGCAAGTGCGGCCCAGAGCGCCTTTGAGGAGATCAAGAATGTCATTGCCCAGAAGGGCGAGGGCAGCGCCAGCAAGGGCCGCATCGTGCTGGCCACCGTCAAGGGCGACGTGCACGACATCGGCAAGAATATCGTCAAGGTCATTCTGGAAAACTACGGCTTTGAGGTGATCGACCTGGGCCGTGATGTGCCGGTGGAGACGGTGGTGAACACCGTGCGGGAAAAGAATGTGCATCTGGTGGGCCTTTCTGCCCTGATGACCACCACCCTCAAGAGCATGGAGGAGACCATCGCCGCCCTGCACGAAGCGGGCTTGAACTGCAAGATCATGGTGGGCGGTGCCGTGCTGACCCCGGAATATGCCGAGAAGATCGGCGCGGACTGGTACGCCAAGGACGCCAAACGCAGCGCCGACATCGCCAAGGAATTTTTCGGGGCGCAGTAAGCGCTATGTGGGCAGGCCAGCAGGGAGCTTTCTCCGCGAACAGCCCGGGACTCCAGTCCCGCCCCAACGCTTACGCGCTGGGGCCCCACCCCCAGGACATTCGCGGAGAAACTCCCTGCCGTCCTGTCAGGGAAAACTCTCGGCTCACCGTTCCGGTAAGCTAAGTCCCACCCCAGCGGACGGTCTTCGGAGAAACTTCCGGCCCGCCGCCCCGGTAAGTTGGGACCTCCTTTGAAAACACCTGAAAATCTATTTGCAAATTGTTCAAAAACTCCACAAAGAAATGCCACGATTGTCTGGTAGTATAAGGGTGCAGTCAGGGAGATGCAAAGACACCTCCCAAAAGCCGACAAGGGCTTTCCTCTGCGGGGGCCGGTGCTTTGGGCACGACCCAGCAGATCCTTATTAAAATACTGTCCCCCGTCCCATGCCAGGCAATAGCCCGGGCGGCGGACAGACTACCAAATCCCTCCTGATCCACCGCAAAGTTCGGGAGTTCTCATACCGCAGCCAGCACCGCTTTATCCTCCTTTCCACGGTGCTGGCTGCTTTTGTTTTTACCTGAATGCAAGAGAACGATTGGGAATAGCCGCCGCGTGCGCTTTGGCTGTTTTAGCGGAAATTCTATTATCATTCGTTGAGCCTCGGAAAAATCTGCGGATTTTTCCGAGGCTCTTTTTCACGGATAGGGTCGAAGCGAGATACTTCATCTGAATGCAAAAAGCAAAGCGAGAACGAGTGCGAGACGAAATTGGTTTATACAGTTCGTTTTACTTCGCTGCGTTTCGCCCATTTGTTGCTGATTTTATCTGCCAGCAGGGAGCCGCAGGCCCCCACTGCAAGGCCCAGTGCCACGCCGCCCAGAATGTCGGTGGGGAAATGTACATACAGGTACATCCGCGTAAAGCCGATGAACCCGGCCAGCACAAGAGCCGGGACGCCGAGCCTGCGGTTCTGCAGCCAGAGCGCAAAGGCAGCGGCAAAGGCGGAGGCCGTGTGTCCGGAAGGGAAGGACCAGCCATGCGGCCGGGCCACCAGCGTGAGCATCTCCGGCCGGAGGTCGCAGGGGCGCGGGCGTGCGAACAGCGGCTTTAAGGCGCAGTGGCCCGCCAGCATGTAAAGGCCCAGCGCCAGCGCCATGGCCAGCCCGGCCCGGCGGGTGCGCCGGAACGCCAGCAGCACCGCCGTGAATGCGATCCAGATCTCGCCGTGGGCACCGGCCTGATCGAAAAACACCGCCAGTGCATCCAGCACCGGACAGCGCAGAGCCTGCAAGGCATCCAGAAGGGTAAATTCAAAGGACATGGATAGAGCCTCCCTGCTTGTTGTTCTTGCCCTTATGGTAACATGGAACCGGGCAGAGAATAAGAACAAGGCTTGTACAAAGGATAAACAAATCTTAAACCGGCAGAAAAGATGTCAGAAACAGGACAAAACTGGAATATAACGGCACAATACTACAAATTGTAAATAGAAAAAAGCCCTGCGGTGCTGGACGCAGGGCTTTTTGCATCCTTTACTGCATCTGGTCAAGGGTGGGGTAGCTGTCGATGGCACCGTGCTGCTGCACGCTGATGCCGCAGAACTGGTTGGAAAAGGCAAGGTACTCGCAAAGACGGGCACGGCTCAGCTTTTCCAGCTTGTTCCGCGTTACGCCGTCACGTTCCAGCTGCCACAAAAAGGAGCCGATGAAGCCGTCGCCCGCACCGGTGGTGTCCACAGCCCGGACTTTCCGGCAGGGGGCAAAGCCATGGGCGGTGCGGGTGTAGGCGTGGGCACCGCTGCTGCCGCAGGTGTAGACCACCAGCTGCACATCACCCACGAACAGCTGCGGCAGGGCGGCTTCGATGTCCGTCGTGCCGGTGAGAAATTCCAGCTCTTCATCTGAAATTTTGAGGATGTTGGAAAGCGGCAGGAACTGCAGCACCGTTCCGCGCAGCATGTCGCGGTCCGGCCAGAGGGGAAAGCGCAGGTTCGGGTCAAAGCTGACGATGCTGCCGGCCTCCCGGGCGGCGGAGATGGCCGCAAGGTGGGCGTAGCGCATGGGGCTGTCCACCAGTGAGACACTGCAAAAGTGCAGGGCAAAGGCATCGGCGAACCATGCCTGGTCGATCTGCTCCGGAGAATAAAGCAGGTCTGCCGAGGGTTTGCGGTAGAAGCTGAAGGTGCGGCTGCCGTCCTCTTCCAGACTGACGAAGGCAAGGGCTGTGCTGGCCTTGTCGGTAAAGGCCAGATGGGAGAGGTCGATGCCGCAGTCTGCCAGCTCCCGGGCGATCTTATGGCCGAAGGGGTCATCGCCCAGCTGGCTCAGAAAGGCGCTTTTGCCGCCCAGCCGGGCGAAGGCTGCGCACACATTGGCCGGTGCGCCGCCAGTGCGCGGGCTGAACGAGGGCACCTCATCAAAAGAGCAGCCTGCTCTGGACGGGATCATATCGATGAGTGCTTCGCCAATGGAAAACAGTGTGCTGCCGGACATAGAGAACCTCCCAAATTAAGATGCTGGTAATAAAAGGCTTCCCCCGGCGCGGGGGATGGCTTTGTGACCGCTCCCAGTGTAAGGGCCAGAGCCCGGGCTGTCAATGCTTTTTTGCACGGTGCAGGGCGTTTTTGTGTTGACTTGCATTTTGGGGTGTGCTAAAATATGCCGGTATGCGTAAAAAATGCCATGAAAGGGAACTTGGATGAACCTGACAAAGCAATTCTTCAAATATGTATCGCAGAACATTTTCGGTCTGCTGGGCACCTCGTGCTACATTCTGGCCGATACCTATTTTATCTCGCAGGCGGCGGGCACCGACGGCGTCACCCTGCTCAACCTCTGCCTGCCCATCTACAACTTCATCTTTGCCATTGGTGCCATGGTCGGGCTTGGCGCAGCTACCCGCTACGCCATCCTCAGGGCACAGGGCGATGAACGCTGTCAGCGGTATTTTTCCAACGCCATCTTCTGTGCCTGCGCGCTCAGCGTGCCGTTTTTGCTGGCGGGCATTTTTGCGCCGGGCAGCCTGCTGCGGCTGATGGGCGGCGACGCGGAGATCGTGGCGCTGGGCGTTCCGTATGCCCGCATTTTCCTTATGTTCACGCCATTTTTTATGTGCAACTACATCGTGTCGGCCTTTGTGCGCAACGACGGCGACCCCTCCCTTGCCATGGTGGCTACCCTGAGCAGCAGCCTGTTCAATGTGGTGTTCGACTACATCTTTATGTTTCCCATGGGTCTGGGGCTGGCCGGTGCGGCGCTGGCCACCGCCGTGTCTCCCATCATCAGCATTTCCATCTGCAGCCGGCACTTCTTTAAAAAGGAGAACGGCGTGGCGTTCGTGCGCCGGATGCCCTCGGTGAAGCTGCTGGGGCAGAGCTGCCAGCTGGGCATTTCCGGCTTTGTGGGCGAGATGAGCTCCGGCGTTACCACCACCGTGTTCAATCTTCTGCTGCTGGGGCTGGCGGGCAATGTGGCCGTGGCGGCCTATGGTGTGGTGGCGAACTTTGCGCTGGTGGCAACGGCCATCTTCAACGGCGTAGCACAGGGTGCACAGCCGCTGGTGAGCGAGTGCTATGGCAAAGGCGACCGGGCCGGGACCAGAAAGCTGCTGCTCCTCGGCAGCGGTACGGCGCTGGTGCTGGCCGCTGTGCTGTACAGCGTGGTCTTTGGTGCCACCGATGCGCTGGTGGGCATATTCAACAGCGAGAACTCCGTCCGGATGGCCCAGTTTGCCCACATGGGGATGCGGCTGTACTTCATCGGCTACTTCTTTGCCGGGTTCAACATCGTGGCGGCGGGCTACCTGAGCGCTACCGACCGCCCGGCAGAGGCGTCCATCACCTCCATCTGCCGCGGCATGGCGGCCATCGTGGTCTGCTCGCTGGTGCTGAGCCGCCTGTTCGGCATGAACGGCGTATGGGCGGCGTTCCCGGCGTCGGAGCTGCTGACGGCCCTGCTGACCCTGTTCCTGCTGCTGCGGCGAACAAAGACGGAATAAGGCACGGATGCCCCACGGAGATGCGGATAAAATGTAAAAATAAGCCAATATTTTCTTGAAATGGGAATAAAAAACAGGTATAATACACAGAGGGGTGGATGATCGAGGAGCTTAATCATGAAATGAAGGAACTGCTATGAATCCTTATTATACAGCCAATACCATCTTTGTGGTGCTGGCCATGATGATCATGCTGACGGCGGTCAGCTTCAATACAACGCTGGATCAGCAGCGCAAGAATATCACCCGGGTCCTGTTTCTGGTCATCAGCACGGCGGCACTGTGCGAGTGGCTGGGCAATGTGCTGGACGGCACCCCGGCAGAATCTATCGGGCTGCATAAGCTGGTAAAATATGTCGAGCTGTGCAGTGCGCCGTATCTGGGCCTTTTGTGCGGCAAAAGCCTCAGCAGCCGCGTTTTGTGGGAGAAGGGCATCCGATGCCTGCTGGCATTCCATGTGATGCTGGAGACCGTGACCCTGTTCACAGGGCAGATCTGGTATGTGGATGCGCAGAACATCTACCGCCACGGCCCGCTGTACGCGGTGTACATTGCATTCTATTGCTTCAGCGCCGTATATTATCTGGTGCAGGAGCTGCAGACCTTCCGGCGCTACCAGCAGAGCGGCAGCGTGATGGTGCTGCTGGTCACGGTCTTTCTGGCCAACGGCATCGCGGTGACCCTGCACGATAACAATGTGGAGATCATCTGGCTGGTGGTGGCCATCTCGGCCATTATGCTGTACAAATTCTACGGCGACATTTTGCAGCAGGTGGACGGCCTGACCGAGCTGGGCAACCGGTGGAGCTTTGAGGATCACCTCAAGCGGTACCGCGGTGCCGGTGTGATCCTGTTTTTTGATGTGGATCACTTCAAGATGATCAACGACACCTACGGCCACGCGGTCGGCGACAAATGCCTGTGCACGGTGGCGCAGGGCCTGCGCGAGGTGTACGGCGCCAGCGGCCGCTGCTTCCGGATGGGCGGCGACGAGTTCTGTGTGGTGCTGCGCCGGGATCTGGACAGGGTGGAACAGCTGAACGCCGAATTTGACGCATGGCACAAGGGACATGTTGAGAGCGGCCAGCCCGTGATGAGCATTTCCATCGGGTGGGAAGCCTTTGACACCGGCACGGAAAGCGTGAAGGAAGCCTTCCGCCGCGCCGACGAGGCCATGTATCACGCCAAAAATGCGTGCAAAGAGGCCCACATGAAGGAAACAGATGCAGCTTCTCAGATATAAAGCTCCTGTTCGCGCAGGGATTCTTCCGGGGAAAGCCCGGACTGCGCGGCATGACCGGCCATTGCCCGCCACTGTGCGGGGGATTGGCCGGTTTCTTTTTTGAACACGCGGCACAGGTAGTTGGCCCCGGAAAAGCCGCACAGGCTGGCGACCACGTCCAGTGTGTATTCCCGGTGGAGCAGCAGCCGCTGGGCGGCCTCAATGCGCACGGTGGTCAGATACCGGCCCGGCGGAATCCCGATGGCAGCGGTAAAGGTGCGCACCAGATGGCTCTTGGACACGCCCAGCCGCTCGCTGAGCTCTTCCACGCCGTACAGGCCCGCGTAGTTGGCGCGGATGTCCTCGATGGCGGCCTGTACCAGCGGCGGCAGGGCAGGGGCAGCGCTGTCAGCGTCAGAAAGCTCACACAGCAGTGCGTAGGCCAGCTGGCTGCGCGCCCGGCTGTGGGAGGATTTTTCCTCGGCCAGACGGCCCATCAGCTCGGCGGCAGCAGGGCAGGAGCCGCCCTTGGCAAGGAAGGGCAGTTCCCGCAGGCCGGTGAGAAACTGAGAAGCGGCCTGCCCGGTGAGCTGGACGCAGAGCAGGTGACAGGCGCTTTCCGGCACGAGAGACAGCGGCGCACGGCTCAGGATCAGGTGCCCGGCGGGCACCGACTGCGGCGGCAGGATCAGCGCGGCCCCCGCCGGCGAGGGCCCGGCCCCGGGAACGGAGGCGGTGCATTTGCCGCTGGACACAAGGCAGACCCACAGCCCTTCGCCCGACAGGGTGAGGGGCGCGGAAAGCTGAAGATCCTGCACCGAAGAGGGCGCGGCGACAACGTTCCAGTCAAACAGCAATATCTGACACCTCTAATCAATAAAATGCTATTTTATATCACAAAATTATCTGCTATTATAGTACCAATGAAACAACACGCCGTCAAGTGCGTGAAACACAAAATATCAAACGGAGGATAACGCTTATGGCTTCCATCAGCTGCCAGCACATCTACAAGATCTACCCGGGCGCAACTGCCCCGTCCGTTACCGACTTCAACCTGGAGATCCAGGATAAGGAGTTCATCATCTTCGTCGGCCCCTCTGGCTGCGGCAAGTCCACCACCCTGCGCATGATCGCCGGTCTGGAGGAGATCTCCAAGGGCGAAATGTACATCGGCGGCCGTCTGATCAACGACGTCCCCCCGAAGGATCGTGATATCGCCATGGTGTTCCAGAGCTACGCTCTGTACCCCCACATGACCGTTTACAAGAACATCGCTTTCGGTCTGGAGCTGCGCAAGACCCCGAAGGACGAGATCGACAAGCGCGTGCACGAGGCTGCCAAGATCCTGGAGATCGAGCACCTGCTGGACCGCAAGCCCAAGGCTCTGTCCGGTGGTCAGCGTCAGCGTGTTGCTCTGGGCCGTGCAATGGTTCGTAACCCGGCAGTCTTCCTGCTGGACGAGCCCCTGTCCAACCTGGATGCTAAGCTGCGTACCTCCATGCGTACCGAGATCATCAAGCTGCACAAGAAGCTGGCTACCACCTTCATCTACGTTACCCACGACCAGACCGAGGCTATGACCATGGGCGACCGTATCGTTGTTATGAAGGACGGCATCATCCAGCAGGTCGATACCCCGCAGAACCTGTACGATATGCCCTGCAACATGTTCGTTGCTGGCTTCATCGGCAGCCCCCAGATGAACTTCCTGGACGGCACCCTGATCAAGAAGGGCGACCTGTACGGTGTTGACCTGGGCGGCGACGTGATCCCCCTGCCCAAGGAGAAGACCGCAGACGGCAAGCTGGATGCTTACGTCGGCAAGAAGATCAAGATGGGCATCCGTCCCGAGGACATCGACGACGAGCCCGAGTTTATGGCAAAGCACGCTGACTGCCAGCTGGATGCTAAGGTGGACGTCTCCGAAATGATGGGCGCTGAGATCTACCTGTATCTGGAGTACAAGGGCAACAAGATGACCGCTCGTGTGGCTCCCACCTCCAAGGCTCGCAACGGAGACACCGTCCGCGTTGCATTCGATCCCCACAAGGTCCACCTGTTCGACGTCGAGACCGAGCTGACCATCCTGAACTAAACATTTTAGCGACGATCATTTTTGATCCTCCTATCATAAGAGAAACCGCCGAAGGAAAGAAACCTTCGGCGGTTTTTCGTTTGTTCCAGATCATTTTGCCTGTGTATCTTCCAGCACCAGCTCGATAAAAGCCTTCATCTGAGGTGTGAGCCATTTGTCCCGGTGGTAGAACAGCTGACGGTGCATCTCCACGGCACAGTCCGGCACGCTCAGCCGGGCAAGGTGCCCTGCGGCCAGCGCCGGACGCACGATGTACTCCGGCAAAAAGGAAAGCCCCATGCCCTGCTCCACCATCTGGCACAGCAGGGCGGCGCTGCCCAGCTCCAGATACGGGTGCACGGCAAGTCCGCGGGCCGCAAGACACTGGTCCAGCGCGTCCCGGTAGCTCATGCCCCGCTCGGTGAGCAGAAACTCCTGCTGCGTCAGCTCTTCCAGCGAGACCTCTGCCTGCCCGGCCAGCGGATGGCCGGAGGGGGCGATGAAGCACACCGGCTCCGGCACGTCGGCGGCAAGAACGAGGTTCGGCTGCAGAAGGGGCTGATCCAGCGTGTAGGCCAGATCGACCTGATTGGTGCCCAGCATCTGCAGCATCCCGTCTGCCGTGGTGGTGCACAGCACCAGCTCCACCTGCGGGCACAGGGCGTGGTAGCGCTTGAGCAGCCCGGGCAGAAAGGTGGAGCAGACCGAATCCGCCAGCGCAATGCGCAGGCTGCCGCTGATCTGCTTTGCGGGCTGCAGCGCAGCCTGTGCCTGCTGGGCCGTGGCAAGCAGGGTGCGGGCGTAGCCCAGAAAGGTCTGGCCTGCATCGGTGAGCCGCACCGTCTTGCCCACCCGGTCAAACAGCGGGGCCCCCAGCTCGGCCTCCAGCTGGGCGATCTGGGAGGATACCGCAGACTGGGAATAGCCCAGATGCCGGGCCGTGCGGGAAAAGCTGTGCAGCTCTGCAATGTGCAAAAAGGTGTTGATGTTCCGCAGTTCCATAGACAGGCCCCCTCAGCGGCGGCAGACGCCGGTCACGGTCAGAAGCTCCCCGTCCACGGTAAAGTGGACTTCCAGCGGGCCGAACTCCATGCCGTACACCCGCTGGGGATCGTGCTGGTAGGAGGGGCGCGGGTCGTTTGCCAGCACACCGGTCAGGGCGGCACGGTCAGCCTGCGGCACCTGTGCCAGCAGCTCCGGCGGGAACGCTACCTGCAGATGGTGGGACTGGGTCTGCCCCGTGAAGCCCTCGGCGGCGTCCGGGTGGCAGTCGGCATAGGGGATATAGGGCTTGATATCGTAGATGGGGGTGCCGTCCATCAGGTCGGCACCGCGTACGATGAGCACCGGGCCCACGTCCGGCCGGTGCTCGATGGCTTCCAGCCGTACACTGGAAAGGCCCAGCGGGTTGGGCCGGAAGGGCGACCGCGTGGCGAACACGCCCATGCGGGTGTTGCCGCCCAGACGGGGCGGGCGCACGGTGGGAGACCAGCTGTCCCGCACTGCACCGGAAAACTGCCACACCAGCCAGATGTGGCTGAAATCTTCCAGCCCGCGCACCGCGTCGACGCTGCGGTATTCCGGTGTGAACACCACCTCGCCGCGCAGCTCCTCTACAAGGCCGCTCTGGCGTGGGATGCCGAACTTGGTGGGAAAGGCCGTGTGGATATGTGCAATGACCTTCAGGGTCATTTCTTCGGGTGCAGTTGGCATGGCGAACTCCTTTTAATAGATCTTTTTCAGGGGGCATTCCGGCGGGATGCCGTACCGTGCCCGGAATGCGTCCAGTTCCTGAGGCGTGCGGATGAGCTGAACGTCCTCAAAATGGCCATCCGGGGAGATGAAACCGGCCACCTGCTCCCCGGTGCAGATGCTGCACCGCAGTGCAGGCTGCTGGGTGGCGGGGTCGTAAGAACGGGCAGGCTTTTTGCGGGAGAAAAACATGAGAAGCCTCCTTTTATGAAACGTGCCTGAAAGACTGCAGGCGGCTCACAGCCCCCGGCACAGGCCGACGGCCCGGCCCTCGATGTGCAGTTCTTCCAGCTGCGGGCCGGTGTAGACCATCGGCGGGCAGACGGCAGCGTTGTCGGCAATGAGCATCACGGTGCTCCCCTGACGATGGAAGTGCTTGAGGGTGGCCTCGCTGCCGATGCGCACCGCTGCGATCTGGCCCTGCTCCACCTCCGGCTGGCAGCGGATGCATACGATATCTCCATCGCAGATGGTGGGAGACATGCTGTTGCCGTGGCAGGTCAGGGCAAAGTCGGCCCGCCACGCGGCGGGAACACCGATATAGCGTTCAACGTTCTGTTCTGCGGTGATGGGCGTGCCGCAGGCGATGGACCCGATCAGCGGGACCCGCACCATGGCAGGCAGCGGCTCAAAACCCGGCGGCGGACAGGGAGCATCCAGCCCCAGCAGGTAGGCGGGGGTGGTCTCCAGCGCGGCAGCAAGCTCCTCTAACCTGGCCTGCGGCAGATCGTTGACACCCTTTTCCAGCTTTGTGATGGATGATTTGGAACGGTAGCCCATGCGCTGGGCAAGCTCCTCCTGCGAGAGGCCCAGCTCTTTGCGGCGCAGGCGCAGGCGGGTGGATAATTCAGACATGGAAAACCTCTCTTGTAAACGTATGGTTGTTTGTTGAAGTGAAGGTCTGCTGCCCTCAGTATACCAGATAATTGCATTAAAATCAACTTTTTTCGGTGGATTTGGAAAAATGTGTTGACAATAAATCAATACAGGAATATACTACAACCAAAGATTGTTACACACCGATGCAAATACAAAAAGGAGAGAGGAACATGGCAAATACAGAGATGATCCGGGAGTACATTCGTGCCAGCGGCTACAAGCTGCAGTATGTGGCACGGGCAATGCAGATCAGCCCCAACGCGCTGGGACAAAAACTGCAGGGCCACACGCAGTTCAAGCTGAACGAAGCGGAACGGCTCAGCGCAGTGCTGGGCCTGAGCATGTACGAGCGGGACCTTTGCTTTTTTGAAGAGCAGAACCGCCGCGAGGCGCTGGCGCGCCGTGCGGATGAAAAAAGGAGGGGAGAGTGTGACAAACGAGCAGAGAAATAAAACGCGGCTGGCGCTGTATCGGTACGGGATGCGGCAGAGGGCGCGCAATCCGGTGGAACACAGCTGGTGCGCCGCGATCGAAGAGAGCCTGACCTATTACCGCCAGCACGACCCGCTGCGCGCCGACCTGTTTGAGCTGCGCTATGTCCAGCACCGCACAGAGGACGATGTCATGGACCGGCTGCACATCGGGCGCACGACCTATAAAAAAGCCCAGCAGGACCTGCTGAGCACCGTGGCGGTGTACGCGGCCGAACGCGGCGTGTTCTACCGTGAAACAGACAGCTGAAGAATACGAATGCCCCCGGAGCATGCCAGCAGGCAGCATCCGAGGGCATTTTAAGTTGAGATACCGGTTCCATGCGCAGGGCGCATCGCCGGAACGGCTTTTTGCCTTGACGCGTCCTGCTTGCGAAATGGATTTCAGTGCTTTTTGCCGGGGTCCGGGTTTTCGCAGCGGCTGTGACAGGATGCACAGTTGCCGCCGCAGCCTTCGCCCTTCCAGCCGCCCTGCTTGGAGATCCATACAACGGCCAGTGCAAACAGGATGACCAGAACGATCAGCGTGATGATTCCACGAAGTGTCAACATTTTTCTGTACCTCTTTTCCGGAAGGAAAGGTTTCCGCATCCAGTATACACGATTTTGCCCCGAAGGGCAACGGAAAGTAAAAAGAAAAAGTGTGATTTTTTTAAAATTAGGGCTTGCATTTTGGCAAAGGCCGTGCTATAATAATCACGTTCCAGTTCGGAGCACACAAAACAAAATATGGAGGATTAGCTCAGCTGGTTAGAGCACCTGCATCACACGCAGGGGGTCTGGGGTTCGAGTCCCTAATTCTCCACCATACAGTTCGTACTCGAACCCGATTCTTTACGAAAAAGGGTTCGGGTACGTTTTTTGTTTATCGGAAGTTCTGCGGAAGGACTACACAGAGCGTTAAACGAGCAAAGGCAGGGTATCACTATGACGGTGGTATCCTGCCTTTTGCTTTGCGGGATCAAGTTCGCTTTGTGCGAACTTGGTCGCCATATCAGGGATGTTCTTTCATTGGCGGGTATGGTATACTCGGCTTAATAAACTGGAATGAAGTGGTGCACCACATGAAAGACGTACATTGTATAGAATTCCATACAGGCAGCAGAGAAGAGCGCATCCCGGAGCTTGCAAAGGACTTTCCATATACTGCCTCAAGAGCCACGTTGGATCGCTACATCGGCAGCACTGTGCCATGGCACTGGCATCAGGCGGTAGAGCTTTTCTACATGGAAAGCGGTTGCGTTGAATACACCACACCAGGTGGAAAACTTGTATTCCCGGCGGGAAGCGGTGGTTTTGTCAATTCCAACGTACTTCACACCACAAGGGCGATTTCTCAGACGGAAGAGAACGTGCAGCTTCTTCATATTTTCGATGTTTCTCTGCTGGCAGGGAAACGAGGAAGCCGAATCGAGCAAAAATACATTCTGCCCATTACATCCGACCCGCAGCTTGAGATCCTTCCTCTTTTACCGGATCATGCGGCAGGGCGAGAAATCCTGAAACGACTCAAAGAATCTTTTTGTTTGTCTTGTGATACATTCGGGTATGAGTTGAAACTGCGGGAGATCCTGACCGAACTATGGTTGATGCTTGTGGAGCAATCGCATTCTGGAAGCTCTTCCAATAGGAAATCCGCCGGAGGCAACGATAAAATAAAGCTGATGTTGATTTATATCCATGAGCACTACCCGGAAAACCTCTCAGTCAAGGAGTTGGCAGCAGCAGCCTACACAAGTGAACGAGAGTGCTATCGCATTTTTCGTGAACACCTTCATACGACCCCGATCGCTTACCTGACCGCATACCGTATTCAGATCGCCTGCCAGATGTTGGCGGAAAGCAAGGCTTCTATTACAGAGGTCGGGGCTGCTTGCGGTATGGAAAATTCAAGCTATTTCGGAAAAGTTTTTCGGGAGGTTGTCGGCTGCACGCCACGTCAGTACCGATACGAACGGCAGAATAACAACACCATCTGACAGTATCAAGATATTATTTTTAGGCTGTAGGCGTTATAATGATAGTAGCAGAAGTGCACGATCCGTGAGTGCATATCATATTTGAAAACCTTTGATCTTCGGATGCGTTTTGCTATGAGAGAAAGGACGGTCCCCTTGGAGCTGAATTGCAATACAGCAGAAGCCGCTCTGGCTTGGGCAGGGCAGCAGAATCCCGGAAATTGGATCGGACATTCCCGTTTTGCAGCCCTTGCCTGTAAAAATATAGCAGCCAAATGCAACAATATGGATGCAGATCAGGCATACTGCTTTGGGCTGCTGCATGATATCGGGCGTTATGCAGGGGTAAGTTCTGAACGTCATTTGATCGACGGATACCGTTTCTGTATGGAACGAGGATGGAAAAAGGCTGGACAGATCTGTATTTCTCATGCTTTTATGATCCAGGATATCCACACTTCTATCGGAACCTTTGACGTTTCAAAAGAAGATTTCCGTTTTATGGAAAAATTCATTCAAACCGCTGTCTATGATGATTACGACCGTTTGGTACAGCTATGCGATGCCTTGGCGCTGCCCACCGGATTTTGTCTTTTGGAAAAACGTTTTGTAGATGTAACGCTTCGGTACGGTGTCCATCCGGCAACGATAGACCGATGGAAGAAAACGCTTGAGCTAAAAAATCTGTTTGAAAAACGAATCGGAGGATCGGTTTATACCCTGCTCCCCGGCGTTCTGGAGAATAGTTTTTCGCTGGAGGTAACCGGATGATAAAAATCGCTTTTTTTGATGTAGACGGAACTTTGCTCAGGTTGGGCAGTAAGGTGCCGTCATTCAAAACCGTACAGACCTTACAGCAGTTGCAGGCAAAAGGGATCTTACTGTGCATGGCGACAGGCAGAGGCTACCTCTCCGTCCCACATTTTGAAGGCGTTGATTTTGATCTCTGGCTGACCTTCAACGGCTCTTATGTCCGTAGCAAGGATGCAGTGATCTCGAAGAACCCACTGGACGCTGACGACAAGCGCAGAATTTTGCATAATCTGAAGCAGATGCACCGGGCGGCTGCCATCAGCAACGAACACTTTATCGTGACAAATGGGACAGACCCGGACTTGGAGCAGTATTTTTCCTTCGGCAACGAGAAGCTGGTGATCTCCGAGCATTTCGACAAGCTCTGTGAGGAGGATATCTATCAGATCATGTGTTCCTGCAGCCGTTCTGAATACGAACGCATCCTGTTGGGAACCCACGCCACACAGATAACCGCATGGTGGGACAAGGCAGTGGATATCATTCCGCTGTCCTGCGGAAAGGGAAATGCTGTAAGAGCTGTTTTGGCGCATTACGGCTTTTCAAAAGCAGAAGCGATCGCCTTTGGGGACGGCCGAAACGACATTGAAATGCTGGAAGCAGTCGGCACAGGCGTTGCCATGGGAAACGCCCTCGATGAAGTCAAGGCAAGGGCAACAGATTGCTGCCGTTCTGTGGATGAGGAAGGCATCTATCATTATTGCCTTGAAAAACACCTCATCTAAAGGAGCTGTAGGAGCTGTTTTCTGGGTTTTTGTATCCGTCTACAGCAGGGTTTGGGGCAGGCACGCCCCAACAAGAAGCTGTCCCAAAGGGGCAAGAATTTTCAAGAATTGAAAATTTGTGGCCACGGGACGGTTCTTGCTCTTACCTAATATGCTCAAATTCGATTTTCTGTGATTGTTTCCAGATTGTTAAGGCGCACAAGCAGCAAAGGAACTTCTTTCTTCTAAAGTGGTGGTGCTCACCGTGAGCACCACCACTTTTCTATTTTATATTTGAAGCTCAGAATCATTATTTTCACAGTTTTGAGCAGTGACAGCGATTTAAAATCATCTTGCAAACCGATGTGAAATATGGTATATAGGTTATACGAAGTATCGCCAAAATGATGTGTGAAGAGAGGTGCAATCATGACCGCCGTGATCTACGCCCGCTATTCTTCCGACAGCCAGCGCGAAGCGTCCATTGAAGGACAGCTGCGCGATTGCAAAGACTACGCCGAGAAGAACGGTATCACCGTGGTCGGCACCTACATCGACCGTGCCTACTCTGCCAAAACGGATGACCGCCCAGACTTTCAGCGGATGATCAAGGACAGCGGAAAGAAAATCTTCGATGTGGTTCTGGTCTGGAAGCTGGACCGCTTTGCCCGGAACCGATTCGATGCCGTGAACTACAAGTACCAGCTGGAAAAGAACGGTGTCCATCTGGTGTCTGCTATGGAACCCATCTCGCAGGGGCCTGAAGGCATTATGGTGGAGAGTATGCTGATCGGCATGGCGGAATACTATTCCGCCGAGCTCGCCCTGAAAGTGGCGCGCGGTGAGCGCGAAAATGCCCTTCAGTGCAAGTATAACGGCGGTGTGGTTCCGCTGGGCTTCACCATTGGCAAGGAGGACAGGCTGTACCATATCGACCCGGAAACGGCTCCCATCGTGCAGGAGATCTTCAGCCGGTATGCCGACGGCGAACCGGCTGAGAAAATCGCAGCATCCCTGAACGAGCGCGGCCTGCGTACCCGCACCGGGAAACCGTTCGTGAAGAACAGCTTCTTCCAGATCTTCCGCAACCGCCGCTACATCGGCGAATACCGCTACAAGGACATTGTGACGCCGGGCGGCATTCCCGCCATCGTGGATGAGGACTTGTTCAACCGGGTGCAGCAGCGTTTTGAGCAGAACAAGATTGCCCACGGTCGCCCCGCAAAAGAGGATGTGAGCTATCTGCTGACCACAAAGCTGTTCTGCGGCAAGTGCGGTACGCTCATGGGCGGTGAGAGCGGTACCAGCCACATGGGAAACACCTACTATTACTACAAGTGCGGCAACGCCAAACGCCACGGCAAGGCGCACTGCGACCTGAAAGCCATCCGCAAAGAGCCTCTGGAACGGTTCGTGGTGGAGACTGCCATTAAGGTGATTTTCAGCGATGAAATCATCGAACGGCTGATAGATTTGATTATGGAAGCCCAGCAGCAGGAGAACAACCGGCTGCCCGTTCTGAAAGACCAGCTCCGTGATACGGAGAAGCGGCTGGCAAATCTTCTGGAAGCGATTGAACAGGGCATCCTGACCCCGACCACCAAGCAGCGGCTGGACGAGCTGGAAGCCCGGAAAGAAGCCCTGAACACCAGCATTCTGGAAGAAGAGCTGAAAAAGCCGGTCCTGACCCGCGAATGGATGCGGTTCTGGTTTGAAAAATTTCGCAAGGGTGACGTGGGCAGCACGGAACACCAGCGGCAGATCATTGATACCTTTGTCAACTCGGTCTACGTCTTTGATGACCGGGTCGTACTCAATTTCAACTTCACGGACGATGCCAAGACGGTCACCCGTGAGGAAGTGTTGGGTTCGAGTGCTGTGGACAATGCTCCACCATGCAAAAGCCACTAACAGAAGTTAGTGGCTTTTCTTTTTGTGTTATACGCGGACTTATGTTGGTGTATGGAGAATCAGGGACTCGAACAGCACGGCCGCGCCGCAGGCGGGGCAGCAAACACCCCAGTGGGGTGTTTGCTAGTGCGCGGGTACCAACGGTCAGGAATGTCTACCGGGGATGATGCTCAAAAGTCCAGCTGGTCAGAGAATAGTTTGAAATCTTTAAGCCCTCTTTCAGTCGTTTGTAGCAGATCTGTAGCAAAATTCGGAGAGGAACGGCAAAATGGCTCCGAAAACCCGATTTTTGCAGATTTTTGGGTATAAAATTTTATCCTTGAATTTTGTGCAGAATGACGACGGTGCTTTTCATTCGGATTCTGATGCCGTATAATAAAGAAAAAGATCATGGATGAAAGGAGAAATCGCTGTGCGCTACACCATCAGGCATTTTGATTTGCCGCTGCTTACCTTTGAAGCAAACATGGACAGTGCAGATACTGACCTCCATATTATAAAGGTCTACGAAGAAAACCGTTCCTTTTTACCTTTGAACCTGACTGTATCAGAAGATGGTGTAGAACGCTGGCTGCGGCATCGCACAATTCCGAAGAACCGAGCGTATGTAGATGTTCTGCTCTCTAAGGTGGGGCTTTCTTTGAATCGTCCGCTGGGAATTATCACCGTCTGCAAAGGACTTTCACTCAATGATTGCTTTTGGGTAGATGCAGAGGGTTCCGGGGATACTTTTGAAAAAGTAAATCTTTACGATAACCGATTCAGTCAGGTGCTGGCAGCAATCGCCTTTACAGGATATGGCAGCAGCATACGAACTTCGCTTGCGTCCTGCCCGGAGTTCTCGACCAACGGGATGCTGCCAAAATGCTGGCGCAGACAAAACGGAAAAATCTACCTTTATAAAGGGGGTACGTCAGGGTTCAGCAATCTGGGGTTTGAACCGTACTCGGAACTGTACGCCTATCAAGTTGCGCAGGCAATGGGTGTAAATGCAATTCGCTACACTCTGACGAAAGACCTGAAAAAGACGCTTTGTTCCAAGTGTGAGCTGTTCACCAGCAAAGAGTATTCTTATATTCCCATCGGACAGCTTGTGTCCAAAGGTGGAATAAAAGCAATTTTTGCGTATTATCAGACGTTAGGTCAGAACTTTGTGGATGCGCTGGAAGATATGCTGGTCTTTGATGCGATCATCTGCAACACTGACCGCCACTATGGAAATTTTGGTGTGCTGGTAGACAATAAAACCAACACGATTGCGGCACCCGCACCGCTGTTTGACCACGGAAACTCGCTGTTCAGTCTGGGCGGAACGGATCTTTGGGACAACCAGAAAGCATTTGATGAATATGCCCGCACACTGCTTCCGCTTGCATACGATGATTTCTTTGCAGCTGCAAAGAGTGCAATGAAACCTCGTCACCGTACAATGCTCCATAAGCTGCTGGATTTCCATTTTGACCGCAGAGCGACACGTTATAATCTGCCGCCAAATCGCTTGAAGATGATCGAAAAAGAGGTACAGCGCAGAGCAAGAGTGCTTTTAGGGTAAAAAAGAAAACCGTCAAACGTAAGAGATTTCTCTCATGCGTTGACGGTTTTTCTTGTCAGTGGAGGGGATGGCTTTCCTTGAAAGTGGCGAAAAATTTTATTGAAAGACTCCAAAGAGAAACAACGAGTTAGATGTGGAAACGGCTACTTTTGAATTTTCTCGATGAGACACTCGTGTTTTTTGGTGGCTTTATCATAGTTGATGCCCACTAGCAGAATGTTCCCTTGATAATCTTTCAAGGCGTTTCCATAGTGTTTCTCCTTGATTTGAGCAAGTGCACCAGATGCACTCTTGTTCCATTTCAGTTCGATTACTACTGCAGGCTTGTCTAGATGCATCCTGTGGGGAATCATACACACATCGGCAAAGCCTTTACCTGCAGGCAACTCCCGCACTATCGTGTAATACTCTCGTGCAAAATAGAAAGCCAGATTGATGATACAACTCAACGAATTTTCATCGTTATATTGAAGAACTGACACTTCTTCATGTGCTTTGTCAACTCCGGCGGCTACAGCATCCGCATCCATCGCCCATAGTGCTTCCAGCAGCCTGCGAGACGCTTCTATGGAATCCATTACACCGTGCCAGTTCATCGTGCTGAGGGCATTGACATATTCCTGCGAGACTTCCTTGTTGGGAATAGTCACGGATTCATCTATGCTATTGTAGGTCAGATAACCCAAATGCACCAGCAGGGTCAGAACATCGTCTTTGCTGGCAAAGGTGGTCATGTCATTGCTGAAAGTGCCCGTGTTGATTTTTATGGCTTCGCCTGCCAGCATTCGGACAACCGCATCCTGCAAGCCATCCATATCCATCTGGATATAAATTTTCAAGGCTTCATAGGTTTCGGTTTGGTTCCAATAAGTGCCGAATTTGTGCCGCAGCATCGCATCCACAACAGATTTAGGGCTGTACATGGAATAATGCTCATCTCCGGACCGCCGATGCGCAATCAGGTCATAGCCATCATACCATGCTTTGGCCTCCTCAAAGCTCATCTGATACTTTTCGCAAAGAGCAGACACTTCTGATTCGGTAAAGCCAAAATACTCTGCCAGTTCACCGGGATCGGTCATGGAATACTCAGTAAACATATTTAGTGCAGAGTGGGAGCCGTACTTTTTAATGGGTAAGATGCCTGTCATGTAGGCCAATGCAACGTAATCCTTGTCTTTGAGCCAAGCTCGCAGAAAGTCAAGATATTTCTTCTGCGCATCCTGATTTTGCTGGTATTCCCGAAACAGGCAATCCCATTCGTCAATCAAAATCACGAAAGAACGATTTGTTTTTGCATAAATGTCTTTCATGACCTGAATGAGGTTGTTTTTATCCCGAAAACGGACATTTTGAAAATGGTCCGTTAAATCAAATACAAGATATTTTTGCAGCATTGTTAGCATTTCATCCATGCTATGCGTCATGCTGAGAAATTCCTGCATGTTGACTTTGATTACGTCATACTGGTTGAGGTGCTGCTGATAAGATGACACATAGTGGATTTTCAAGGAACTGAACAACGATGCGGAATTCTCACCACGGTCATAGTAAGCGGCTAGCATATCGGCAGCCATCGACTTGCCGAAACGGCGAGGACGACTGACACAGATGAACTTCTGTCTGGTGTTCAAAACGGCATTGGTCTTTTCGATCAATCCGGTCTTATCTACATAGATTTCGGAGTTTAGGCTTTCCTGAAAGCCCTTGCTGCCCGGATTCAGATAGCTTCCCATATGATGCCTCCTATCCTGAAAATATCATTGTATTCATTATACTCTAATCCATCAGGAAGCACAAGAACGGGTTGATCAAAGCGAAAAGAAAACATCTTGTGTTGCGCATAGCGTAATTCTCATATAAAGCTCTTGCGCGCATACTCCTGCGGGAGTATAATTAGAGCAAGGAGGTGGTTCTGTGGAAAAAACAATTTATCACGGTTCGGATCATATTATTGAAAAGCCAAAGTTCAGCTATGGCAAGCCCTACAATGACTATGGCATCGGCTTTTACTGCACTCAGAACCCCAACATGGCCAAAGAGTGGGGCGTTGGCATCGACCACAATGGCTACGCTAACCGGTATAAAATCGAATGCGACGGTTTGACCATTCTGGATTTGAACGCTCCCGGTTACACGATGCTGCAGTGGCTGACGATTCTTTTGGAGAACCGCGAATTCGATACTTCTGCCCCGCTGGCCGCAGAAGCCAAAGAATACCTGATGAACACTTTTCACCTCGACTATAAGTCTGCTGATATCATCATTGGCTACAGGGCAGATGACAGCTATTTTTCCTTTGCATCCGATTTTATCAACGGTGCAATCTCTTACCGCCAGTTGTGCAATGCCATGCGCTTGGGCAAGCTGGGGCAGCAGTTCGTGCTGAAAAGTAAAGCGGCCTTTGAACAGCTGGAATTTCTCGGCTATGAGACCGCAGACTCTAAAGAATGGTATAAGAAAAAGGCCTTCCGTGACCAGACAGCCCGCCGCCAATATTTTGACGTGGAGCGCAACCGCCGTCAGAGGGGAGACCTTTATATTACCACGATTCTCGACGAGGAGATGAAGCCCAATGATCCACGCTTACGATAAAAGCTATCTTTCTGCTGCACAGAAAAATCTTGCCCGGATGTTGGATTATCTTGTCAACGATCTGCATTATCCGTTGGAGACGGCATGGCAGTGGTTTGTGACCAGTGAACTGTCTGCCCGGTTCGAGCAGGGGGATTGTTCTGTGTTGGTGGGCTTGTCCGGTGTAGAACTTGCCCGCGCTGTACTGGAGCAGGCGGGCAAAGTCGTACCTATGCAGAAACCCTCGTATGCCTACGACCGCAGCCCGGAATACTGGACAGGCTGGGCTCTTGCCTATTACCAGTGGCTGACCAGTCTGCGCTTTGCGGAGATTGAACAGGCAGTGTCTATCACGAAAGTGCGGCTGCTGTATACGCCCTACCACGAGATGGATGTACGGCAGTTTGCAGACAAGATGAACGAGTTGTACCGTACGGCAAAGCCGGAAACAAACCTGAAAGCCATGCGCACATTGGCCGGATTGAGCCAGTCGGAACTGGCAGGACAGGCTGATGTGCCTGTGCGTACCATCCAGCAGTACGAACAGCGACAGAAGGACATCAACAAAGCACAAGCAGAAACGCTGCTTCGCCTTGCGCGTGCGCTGAATTGCAACGTGGAGGATCTGATGGAGAAAGTTCCACCGCTGAATTTTAAATAAGAATGAAGCGATGAGACCTGACACAGATTGTGCAAACAAAAAAGAAAGCTGCCATCCATGAGAGAAAAATTCTCACGGATCGGCAGTTTTTTTCTTTGAAGTTGTTATGCCTTCGTTGTGGTCAGAACTTCATCATTGACCAGCTGATTGGCCTTAAAGGGCGATTAAGGGTACCAGGGAAGATCTGGCATTTTTGAAAAGTCATAACGCTCCAAAGAATGCAAATCGGGTTGTACTTCCTCATATTGGGCGTTTAAAGGGGGAACGACATAGCCGCAGTTAAAAATTGACTCTGGTCACGCAGCGTGATAGCACCACAATCGATGTATGCCTCCAATTCTGATAAAGAAAAAGGGCACAACAGCGTCAACTGTTGTGCCCCATGATGTGAAAATTACGGATTGAGCAGAAAATCAATGATGTTTCGATGAATGATTCCGTTTCGGCTTAAATTCATCAAATCACCACTGATAACATACTTAGGATAGTTGTCGTGCAGCCGCTCAAGATTACCGAACTCCCGTTCTTCATCGGCGGGAGTGATCAGGTAAGCAACCTGAATATAGAGCTTTTCATCTCCACGGTAGCAGATAAAATCAATTTCGGTGTCGTCCAGCTTGCCGACCTGAACTTCATAGCCACGGCTTCGCATTTCCAGATATACGATGTTCTCATACAGCTTGTTGCTGTCAAGCTCTTCGCTTTTCTTGATAACATTCCGCAGGCCAAGATCGACTGCATAGTATTTTTCTGTGCTGGACAGGAGTGCTTTTCCTTTGATATCATAGCGGCTTGCATTCAGAAGGATAAAGGCTTCCTTGAAATAATCAACGTAGTTCAGTACGGTAGCAGTGGTTGTCTTGATTCCTTCCGAAACCATGCGTCCACTGATATTACGGGCAGAAAACGGATTGCCGATATGGTCCAGCAGGAATGCAAGGACATTACGTAATGCGGTCTGTTCGCGAATATTGTGGCGCAGCATGATGTCACGGACAATGATAGCCTCGTAAAGATCGTCCAGATAGGTGGTGATTGAATGATCGTCAGGGAGGAAGAAACGCTGCGGAAAACCGCCGTACTTCAAATAGTCTGCGAAGAGCTTTTCATCCGAAGTATAGGTTCCGTTTTCAATGCATTGCTGTTTTGCTTCGGCCAGCGAAAAGGGGAAAACCTGAATCTGGATGTATCGCCCGGAAAGATAGGTTGCCAGTTCGCCGGAAAGCAGCTTGGAATTGGAGCCGGTCAGGTAAATATCACAATCGAAATCGACACGAAGAGAATTGATTGCAATCTGCCAGCGCTCCACCTCCTGAATCTCATCCAGAAGAATATAGATTTTGCCGGTGCAGCCTTCCGCTTTTTCTGCGATGTAGTCGTAAAGCGTTTCTGCAGTACGGGTGTTGCGGAAGCGCATGGACTCAAAATTGGCCTGAATAATGTTCTGTGCGGGAATGTTGCGCTGGAGGAGCACGTCCTTGATCTGACCGAGAAGGACTGTTTTTCCACAGCGCCGGATTCCAACCAGAACTTTGATCAGATCCTGATCGATAAAAGGAATGATCTTATCCAAATAACTTTTGCGCAGAACCATCGTGCATCACCTCATATTCTTATCTTAGCATACAATTATTATTGTGTAAACAGTATTGTGCTTTTCTATTAAACAAAAATAGCCGAAGCGCAAATTTTGTGTGCCTATAGACGTACAAAAATTATGCTGCATGGATAATGGTAAACCTGCGGCTGCTTACATTCTTGCTGTACCGATTGAAAATATCGGGCTGTTCTTTCTTCAAACGCTGGGAGTCTACCCGTTTACTTTCGGAGGATACCCACGATACCTTATAACCCGGTGCTGTGCCATAGGCAGCATCCTGCATTTGCAGCTTGACCTGCTGCTCAATAGCTGTTTTCTCCTGTTCCATCTGCTCGATCTGATCAGAAAGCTCCTGTCGCTTATCCAACAGGTCGCGGATGGGATTAAGATCGGCAGTTTTGTTTCTATCATCTGCAGAGTACAGCTGATTGATCTGCTGTGTATCCCCTTTGCTTCCGGTAGGTACAGGCGGAATTTCGGGCATTACGTTGTATTTCCAGAAGTGTTCTTCCTTGGCAATGAGGTTGTTCAAAACAACCTTATCACTGATGATTTTATGAATTACCAGCTCTTTTCCAAAAATCAGAGCAGCAATGTACCAGCAGTCAAAACCGCTGACAGCCAGATAGTGATTGACCTGAGCCATGTAATGTGCAGGGATTTTGCCATCTGCCCACTTATCCGCAGAGAATGGTGAAACCGTTTTGCACTCCAGCCCGGCCTTCTGCCCAACGATCAGGCGGTCAAAGTCTGCCAGAAGCAGCGGATGTTCCTCGCTCTGGTAGATGGCATTTGCCCGGCGTACCTTCAGACCAGTTGTTTCGGTGAACCGTTGCGCTACATAATCCTCCAAATCACGACCCTGCCGCATAGCCTCATTATCGATGTTCTCAATAGTTTCGCTGTTTTTGTCGCAGTAAACCTGAAAAGCAGAACGATAGGGATTTACACCCAGAATGGCACCTGCATCGGTGCCGGTAATACCGCACTTGCGGTAGCGGAGCCAATCCTCTTTGGACAGGTTCAAAGTTGAAATCAATCTTTTCATGCGCTTTGCATCCTTTCTTTCATAATAGATTCGGCAAGAATGAAGTCATATTCCACCAAGTCTTTCATGATGGTGGAAAAGTCGGCAGCTAACGAATGGCAAGAGCCAACCCACAGGTCATAAAGAAAATTCAGAATATTATTTTGCACCCTGAGATGGTTCCAGTAGCGCTCCTCCAGTCTGCCCTCGGATTCCAAAACAATAATGGCGGTGCTGATGGTACTTTTCATCGTGATCTCATAAGCCATGGTAACACTGATTTCAGAAGCACTCTTCTCAACGTTGTCAAAGAATTCCGTGAATTCCCTGAAAATGCGGTTATTTACATCATTCATGGCTTGCTCCTTTATGCTGCTGCCAGCACCATCTTGTAGGCTTTGTCGATCATGGGGTTGCCCTCTGCGGTGCGCAGGAACAGGTTCTCGTTGTAGTTTTTGGTCTTGCGGAGAGGGTCTGCGTGGGTAGCAAAATCAGAGACTGCGTTGATAAAGCGCCAACCGTTCTTGCCGACCCATTCCAGATCCGGTGCGTTGTAGTAGCGAGTCTTCAGTTCTTCCTGCAGGCGCAGATTATTCTTCCGCTGGCAATCGGACAGGTCCTCAGAAATCGGGAAAAACTCATTGATGAACTCCTGCACCTTGTGATCGGATAAATCGATACGAGCCAGCTCTTCGCCACGGTTGCCGAGTTCAACCATATAGTTGCTGGCCAGCTGCAGGGTTTCACGGGCATCCTGCACGCGGAGCAGAACATTTTCGGTGTGGCGTGCAGTCCAGCTGCGCTTTGCTGTATTCAGCGCAAGGTTCAGCGTGTTCTGGCAGACTACACGAATCGGAGTCATGGCCACTTTCACACCAGAACTTCCGTCATGACTGTTGAAGATCACAAGATATGGTACTACCTGATCTCCAGCGATAAGATATTTCCTCGGAAGCCTTGCCAGCATCCAGACCTTCTTGCCGCCCTGCAGGGAACCGGCAGTTTCATAAGTGACACCTTCACCCAGCAGGTCATCGGTGAACTGAAATGCTTCCTCGTTCTGCACAATGCGGTAGCGGTCGGATACCACACCCAGAACAGCATCATCAGTGCTGCGGACATTTGCGCGATAGCCGGGGATCATAGCACCCGTGCCGGAATAGATATTGCGGCTCTCTACCTGCCAATCCAGACCGGCCAGCTCCAAGGCTTCACGGCTTGCGGGGGCATCCATCACGATACGGCCAAGGCCGTGCCAAGGGGTCTCACGGACAGAGAACATCGTTTCAACATTTGCGGGCATAGTAAAATCTCCTTTTCAGTGTACTGTGATCAATTGTTGTTTTCCATTTCTTCAGCGATGCGGACGAGGACTTCCACCAGGACGGTGCCAACCTCTTTGACGATTTCGGACCAAAAGTTCATAAGGCTTTCTCCTTTCTGCGCAGCTGCGCTTTAAAATACGATGGTAATAATGATAGTGATGGTGCGGAATAACAAAATGCTCACCTCCAGACATAAAAAAGCCCCTGAGTCTTTCGACTCAGAGGCTTTGGATCATGATTATTATATCTGGGTGAAAAATGGGAATTTGAGAAAGCTAGAGATAAAAATGCCAGACCGGCATGAAGGTAGCTAAAAGAAATTTGGAAAAGTGGCATAATCGCTGAAAAATGCATCAATCACTTGTGCAAAGCGTGATTGATGAATGAGCGATGAAATGATATAATTAATTAGAATGGAGGGAAGGAAAAACAGATGCAGAATAAAAAACCGCCATTTACAATTACAGAAAAAATTCTCACAGATGTAATGGAGATTTGTGAACTTGTTGGAAAAGTGAGCTCAACACAACATCTTTCATCTGACCCTGTTCTGCGTAGGCAGAATCGGATTAAAACAATTTATTCCTCTCTTGCAATTGAACAAAATACACTATCCTTAGAGCAGGTAACGGCTGTACTATCAGGAAAACGTGTCCTTGCACCGCCAAAAGACATTGCGGAGGTGAAGAATGCGTATGAAATTTACGACCATTTGAATGAATTGAATCCATACTCAGTGGAAGACTTACTGTTGGCTCATCATGTGATGATGCGAGGGCTGGTTCAAGAAGATGGTGTGTTTCGCTCAAAGCCAGTAGGTGTGGTTGACAGTCATGGAAATGTACTTCATTTTGGAACGCTACCGCAGTATGTGCCTCCTCTGGTGGAAGAACTGCTCAAATGGACAGAGGACAGCCCGCTTCCGATGCTGATCAAAAGTTGCGTGTTTCACTATGAATTTGAAGTAATCCATCCGTTTGCAGATGGAAATGGAAGAATCGGAAGGCTTTGGCATACGCTACTGCTCTCCAGATGGAATCCGCTGTTTGCATGGCTTCCGGTGGAGTCTATTGTTCATGATCATCAGCAGGAGTATTATGAGGCTATCAATACATCCAATGCCCAAGGTGAAGGAACTGCATTTATTGAATTTATGCTAAGTGTGATTGAAGAAGCACTTTTGAGTGTAATCCCAGAAAACTTCGAAAAGAGCATGATGCCTACAAGTGGAAAAGAAAATCGATGGAATATTCTTGAAAAATACTTGAAAAAAGAGAAGATTATTCATAACAGTGATGTGCAACAGTTGCTGGAAGTCTCTTCAGCAACGGCAAATCGAATTCTAGTTTCTTTTGTAAAAGAAGGTAAACTAGAGAGAGTGAGAGATGGTCGCTATTGGGCGTATCAAAAGTTATAAATGGGAGTTGCATAAGCAATGCAGAATACAAACAGAGCACAAGAAAGTGGATATAAAGCTTCTCTGACAAGAGAACAGTTTTTATTCCACGAAATGCGAATTGTAGCGAAGCAAATGGTGCAAGGAGAGGATCTTGCATCAATGATACAAATAATTGCCGCCAATAATCTCTTCCAGTATCCAACTGAACGCATGACAGCTGGTATGGTTCGGGCGTGTTATCGGCGGCTAAATCTTTTGAATAGTGAACAACTGCTTCGGAATATTGCAGAGCATTCCGTGGAAGAGGCAAAACAAATTTGTCTTTACGCGATTATGAAGGATAATAGACTTGTCTGGGATTTTATGGTAACAGTTATTGGAGAAAAATATCGGAACCAGGATTTCAGCTATGGAAAACTTGATCTGACAAGCTTTTTCACAAGACTACAGGAACAGAATGAAGCCATCGCGGGTTGGAGTGAATCTACAGTTAAAAAGTTAAAATCGGTTCTGAACCGAATTTTAAGAGAAAATGATTATCTGGATAGTATAAAAGCAGGCCATTTGAACCCGGTTTGGCTTTATCCGGAATTGGAAAATGTGATTCGTACAAATGGGGATCAGGCGGTATTGCCCGCATTTAACCGTTTTGAGTGAGGAAAATTTAATGGGTGACATACAAAAACGCCTTGATAACGTTCGGCAGATGATTCAGAGTCAAGATTTCCTAGAAGGAAAAGGTCTTAGCAATGAAGTGAATATTCGTATCTTCTGCTATGAACCGAGAGATGAAATGGCGGTTCGACATTTCATCGAACAGCTATCTACAGATATGACACTGGGCTGTCAGTTGCGAATCTGTAATTTATATCAAATCTTCCTAGGGATTTGTGAAGGCATGGATATTTTAGATGCAATCCCCGATATGGAAGAAGAGGACGGCCATGATTATCTGTTGGAACAGCTTCAATCGACAATTGGAGTCGATGAAATTGTACGGAAAATTCAGAGCGAGCCGTTCCAGCCGGGAGAAGTACTGGTTTTGACTGGCGTTGGAGAAGCGTTTCCATTTATGCGAATTCATACGTTACTGGAGGCATCATTGTTTGCAGAGAGGCCGGTGCTTGTGTTTTACCCGGGAACATTTAACGACCAGCAGCTGCGGCTGTTCAACTGTCTGAAGCCGAACAATTACTATCGTGCATTTAACGTTGTGTGAAGGGGGAAATAGAGCTTTGGTTATACAGAATATGTTTGTAGAAGACATCAACCGTAAAATTAACGGTGTTGTCAAGGTTGACGAGGACGAGAACAAGGTCCTGGAACAGGAACTGAACGAGTACGTTATTACACGAGAGCTGAAGCGGCATTTTGCAGACTTTTTCAATACCTATGCAGAAGCATTTGACGAACCAACGGCAGATACAGGAGTCTGGATCTCCGGTTTTTTTGGCAGCGGTAAATCTCACTTCTTGAAAATGTTGTCATACTTGTTGGAAAACAAAGAGGTTAATGGCGTTCGTACGGTGGAGCGCTTCCGCAAGAAATTTGAGGATGACCCTGGTACCTTTATGCAGGTGGATCGTGCAACCAAAGGTGAAACCGAGACGATTCTGTTTAATATCGATTATGAAGGCTCTATCAATAAGGATAAAACAGCCGTTTTACGTGTTTTTGCTAAGGTGTTCTATAATCATCTGGGATTCTTTGGCAACAATCTCAAAGTTGCTATGCTGGAGCAGTACATTACACAGCAGGGCAAAATGGATGAATTTTGCCGTCTGATTGAAGAAAAGAAGGGCAAACCTTGGACTGAAGTGCGGAAAGCATTTGCATTTAATGGAAAATTCATTAAGCCTGCACTGGCGGAAGCATTGGATATCAGTGAAGAGGATGCAAACAACTGGTTTAACGATAAGAGTGCAACGGAACTCTCTGTTTCACAGCTTGTAGAAGACATCAATGCATACGTCAGCACAAAACCTGCAAACTTCCGCCTTCTGTTTATGGTGGACGAGGCGGGGCAGTATGTTGGCACGGACACGGATATGCTGCTGAATCTGCAGTCTTTGGTGGAAAAAATCGGCAGCGAATGCAGAGGAAAAGTCTGGGTGGTCTGCACCGGACAGGAAGCTATTGATGAGATTATCAAAGTACGAGCAGATGAATTTTCTCGAATTCAGGCTCGTTTCAAAACTCGTCTGAGCCTTTCTTCTTCTTCCGTAGACGAAGTAATTCAGAAGCGTATTCTGAAAAAGACTCCGGAAGCAGAAAGAACGCTGGATGCGGTCTATGAGAAAGAAAGCTCCGGGATGCGCAACTTGTTCAGCTTTACAAATGCAATGCCGGACATCAAGGGCTTCTCTGGTCCGGCACAATTTGCAGAGGACTTTCCGTTCGTTCCATACCAGTTTCTCATCATGCAGAAAATTTTTGTGGAGATCCGCAAACACGGCAATGCAGGTAAACACTTCTCCGGCGGCGAGCGTTCCATGCTGAGCGGATTTCAGGAAGCAGCACAAAAAGTGGAAAAGCAGAACGAGTTTGCGTTGGTGCCGCTGTTCCGCTTCTATGATACTGTACATTCTTTCCTGGATGGTTCCATTCGCAATGTGATTGATCGCTGCAGCAAAGCCGTAGAAAATCACGATGGTCTGGAGCCGATGGATGTGGATGTTCTGAAGCTTCTCTATCTCATTCGATATGTCAACGAGGACATGCCGGCCAATCTGGACAACCTTGTGATTTTGATGGCAGACGACATCCGTCTGGAAAAGGTCGCGATGCGCGAAAAGCTGCGCGGCAGTTTGGATCGACTGATTGGGCAGAACTATATCGGACGTACTGGTGATACCTACAACTTCCTGACGGATGAAGAGCAGGACATCCAGAAAGAAATCAACCTTACACAGGTGGATACGGGCGCTATTGTTGGGGATATAGCAAAGATTATTTTTGGCATAATTTATGATGCAAAAAAGTTCCGTTACGGCAAGTGTGACTTCCCGTTTGATCAGATGGTGGATAACACTATGTACGGCATCGCCACAGGCGGCATGCGCCTGCGCTTTTTGACGGCAGCTTCTGATGCAACGGAAAAAACGGAATTTCGCCTGATGAACAGCTCCAAAGGCAGCGAGGCGATTGTAGTTTTGGGCGATACGCCGTATTATGAATCACTGGAAGCATCCATGAAGATCCGCAAATATGTCAAACAGCGGAATGTCAGCCAGATGCCCAAGAGTGCTCAGGATATTATCCGCGGCCAACAGGAAGAAGCAACCAAGTATGAAGCTGAAGCCAGCAAAGCTCTGGTAGAGGCTATTGAAAACGCAAAATTTTACGCCGATGGTGAACATCTGGACATTAAGAGCGGCAATGCTAAGGCCAAAATTGACCAGACGATGGAGTATCTGGTCTCGCATGTTTACAGCAAGTTGGACCTGATTGGGAAAAACGCAGATACCGATGCTGACATTCTGGCAGTGCTGTCCGGTGCGGACTATATTCTGCCGGAGACAGATCCGAACCGCGATGCAGAGGCGGCGGTGGAAGAATATCTTGAGATGCAGGCAATGCATCACCTGCCGACCTCCATGGCGGATGTACAGAGCAAGTTCAGCAGTATACCCTATGGCTGGAAGGAAATCGACATTGCTTATGTGGTGGCGCGTTTGATCGTGAATCAGAAGGTAACCATCAAATATGCAGGCACTACCATCCAGCCGGACAACGCCAAATTACCTGACATGCTTCGCAAAAAGAGTGAGGTGGGTAAAACATCCATTAGTAAGCGCGTGGTGGTATCGGCAACCAAAATGAAGGCTGTGCGGGACCTTCTGCGGGATTACTTCGATGTCATGGATGTTCCTGCGGACGAAGACGGTTTGGTTGAATTTATTGCCGATGAGTTCGGAAACCAGCTGCAGCATTATAACAAACTGAACGAGAAGTACGATGATACCCACAAGTACCCGGATCAGACAATAGTGCACAACGCTATTACTGCAACGCAGGAAGTGTTGAACCAGAAGAAGGACAACATCGCGCTGATCGACTATCTGCTCAAGAAAGAGGACGACCTCTTTGATCAGAAGGATGCCATGGGCAATGTAGAGACCTTCTTCAAGAGTCAGGTCGGCACCTTTGATGATGCTGCACGGCTGGAACACGAGATGCAGGCGGATCTGGACCGCATTGCGCAGGATGCGGCGGCATACGATGCCCTGAACAAGATTCGGCTTATCATCACAGTGCCATCTTTTGGAAAGAAGTTCAACTACAAGCGCATTCCGGAGCTGAATGGGTTGATGCAAACGGTGCATACAGCCCATGACCAGATGCTGGATGGCAAACGCGCTGAGATTCTAGAAACGGTGCGTCAGTGCATGGAAGCTACCCACACCGCCGCCGACGGCAATCCCAAGGCGATGGACATTATCCGCAAATCTGACACCTACTTTGATGGGTACAAGACGAAGATCAACGAGTGCAAGAGCATTGCACTGCTGGACGGTATGATTATCCCGCTGAGCAAGTACAAGGATGATGCTGTTAGCAGCATTGAGATTGCACTGATGCCACCAGCACCAAAGCTGGCCGCAGAAAAGAAGGATGTTGTTACTCCGGCACCAAGGCAGAAAAAGGTGAAATCTTACAGCCGCCAGATTCTTTTCCCTGCCAAGACCCTGCGGGATGATGCGGATATCGATGCTTATGTGGAGAAGATTCGCTGCCAGCTTCAGAATCTACTGGACGGCTGCGACGAGATCAAGTTGAACTAAATGGATATGTCGAATATGATTGAAATTTTCGCTGCAATTATAGGTGTTGTTGTGGGTTGGGCACTTAACGAAATCACGGATTCGCTTCATAAAAAGCCAAAGCTGTGCTTCCGAATGGTGTCAACCCCTACAAATGAATTGACGGACAAAGAGTATCGCACAAAAACTAGCTTGTCAGAGTCTGGAATTGAGGTGTTTAATATTGGCGAAAAGCCTGTAATCCTCAATGATTTCACTCTCACATACAGAGATAAAATAATTGTTGACTGTTTTATCGAAGACTCTCAGCAAGTAATTGCACCATATCAGAGCGTAATCTACACGCTGACTGAACAGGAAGCTGATGCGCTGCAATGGCACTGCAATCAGGCGCATTTTAAAACCTGCGATGTTGAAGTGCATGGTATTGATGGAAAGCAAATCAAATCTACGCTTTCAGTGCCGCTTTTTTACATTCGTTCAAATCTACACGCGGCGATGCCATCAAAATAGCAAGGATTAATAAAATGCGAGTTTTGGTACGTAAAGTCTTACCTTTCCCTTGGTACAAAAGGCTTAATGTCGTAGTATCATAAAAACGCTATCCTCTATGCAATTAATAACTCTAAAGTGAAATCAAGCTGAATTACAGCGGGAGAAAAAGATGGTGGAGAATGTTATCCCAAAAGTTTTTATATCGTATTCATGGACTAAGAGCGACTTGGTTCTCCAAGTTGCTAACAGACTAATGTCGCATGGCGTCGAGGTTGTTCTTGACAAATGGGATTTAAAAGAAGGACAAGATAAATACGTCTTCATGGAGCAGTGCGTTAATAATTCTGATATAACGAAGGTTTTGATTTTCTGTGATAAAACGTATACGGAAAAAGCCAACAATCGGACGGGTGGTGTTGGCGATGAAACGGTTATTATTTCAAGCGAAGTGTATGGAAAAGTAACTCAAGAAAAGTTCATTCCGATTATTACGGAGCGAGATGAAGACGGAAAGGAATATGTTCCTGCATATATAAAAACAAGAATCTACATAGACTTTTCAAATCCGGACATATTTGAAGAAGAATATGAGAAGCTGGTTCGGAATATTTACAATAAACCGTTATATAGAAAACCAAAACTAGGAAAACAGCCTGAATGGCTTGAAGAAGAAAAGAGTGATTTGTTTCCGCTGACTGACCTGATTCGTCAAATAAAAGGCGCGACAAACGATAAAAAGAAACAAAGTTGTGCGAAAAGGTTCATCGATGCGTATGTTGAAGCGTTGAAATCTTATTATAGGCCAATAAAAAATGCTGGAGAAGAAGTTTATAACCAATTTTTAGAGACAAAGAGTATCAGAGACATCTTTTTAGACTTTTTACCAGCACTTGATGAGGCTGAAATTTCAATTTCAGAAGTAGTCTGCCCTGCTCTCGAAAAAATGTACAATGAATTGACCAGTGCTTATGGGTTCGAATCTGGTCCCTGTCAAGCGTCTGATTGGGATTATGAGGTATATCATATCTTTATATGGGAATTATTCATTGCAATCATTGCTTATTTACGTCATGTTGGGGAATATGAAGAAATCAATGCTATGATAACATATACGTATTTTTTAAGAAACAGCTGTTTGGATCGGAACGTCACAGAGAAGAACTACTGTGTGTTTCGGCATTACAGTAGTTTGATAGAAGAAAACTATAAACCTCAAACACAATATGCACGAAAATATACTTTATTGGGAGACACTATTTGCTCACAACGAGAAAAGCTGCCGATATATTCCTCTGAGGCACTTGCAGAAGCTGATTTGTTTTTGTACCAGATTCGAAATGCTTTTCAGTTAATACAATCGGAAAAGGTGTGGAGTGCTCCATACTGGTTCCCTAATTTGTACGTTTATGCAAAAAAGAATCCGGTAGAATGGACAAAAATCAAGTCAAGAAAGTACTGTAAAAAGATGTTTGATCTTTTTGATGTTCAAAGCATAGAAGAATTAAAGAAAGTGTTATCTAAATGTGTTAGTGATAAAAATGCGCAGATGCGATATCCTGGATGCTGGGAATTCGCACCAGCAATTTTGGATGTTGTTAAACTTGAAGAAATTGGCTCGTTGAATTAAGGAGAACCATCATGGATAAAAACGCCATCAAGAAATATGCGGTCTGGGCGCGGAAAGAACTGATCTCCCGCGTGGCGCAGAAAGCCCAACAGTACGGCATTACGGAAATGGAAATGGTGGACGCCGGTGCTGATAGCATCAACGGCAAAGTGTTGTCTGCAGAAGAGATGCAGCAGCGCAGGGCACTGATTGCACAGATCAACGAAAAAGGCTACCAGCAGGTTATGGAAGAGGTGGCGTATACATGGTTCAACCGCTTCTCGGCACTGCGGTTCATGGAGGTCAACGGCTATTTGCCCAGCCATGTGCGCGTGTTTACGGATGAAAACAATGCGTTCAAGCCCCAGATTCTGGCCGAAGCCCTGCATCTGGAATTGGATAAGCTGGATAAGGACAAAGTCTACGCCCTGAAAGAGACCGAGCAGACCGAAGAACTGTACAAATACCTGCTCATCGTGCAATGCAACGCGCTGAACAGCATTCTGCCCGGAATGTTCCAGACCATTGCGGACTACACGGAACTGCTTCTGCCGGACAACCTGCTCCGGGAGGGCAGCGTCATTGAGCAGATGATCTCCCAGGTCCCGGAGGACAACTGGCAGGATGCCGTCCAGATTATTGGCTGGCTGTATCAGTACTACAACAGCGAGAAAAAGGACGAGGTGTTTGCTGCCCTCAAGAAAAACGTCAAGATCAGCAAGGACAACATCCCGGCGGCGACCCAGCTTTTTACCCCGGACTGGATCGTGCGGTACATGGTGGAAAACAGCCTTGGACGCCTGTGGGTGGAGGGTCACCCGGACACCAAAACACAGCTGCTGCCCACACCGGAGGAACAGGCTGCTTATACTGCCGGAAACCGTGACCCGGAGGACACCAAGTGGCACTATTATCTGGAGGAAGCCCAGCAGGAGCCGCAGGTACAGGCCCAACTGTCCGAGATCAGCAAACAGTATGCCGACCTGACCCCGGAACAGATCAAGGTCATCGACCCCTGCTGCGGCAGCGGTCATATCCTTGCTTACCTATTCGATGTACTGATGCAGATCTACGAGAACTACGGCTACACGCCCCGCGATGCCGTGACCAGCATTTTGCAGAACAACCTCTATGGTCTGGATATTGACGACCGCGCCGCCCAGCTGGCCTATTTTGCGGTGATGATGAAGGCCCGCCGGTACGACCGCCGCTTTTTCAGCCACACCACCCAGCCTCATGTGTATGCCATTGAGGAGAGCAACCGCATCGAAAAGCCGGATGTAGAGTTTTTCTGCAACGGCAAACCGTCATTGACGGATGCTATGCACACTATCCTCACCCAGCTGCACGATGCCAAGGAGTACGGCTCTATCCTCACCATCACCCCGCAGGACTGGGATGCCCTCTATGCCCGATTTGACGAGGTGACGGATGAATCCTCGTTCCATCGAGAGAGTATTCGCAAAAAATTACTCCCATTGGTGCGGGTGGCGCAGACGTTGGCGCAGAAATATGATGTGGTCGTCACCAATCCGCCGTATATGGGCAGTTCCGGCATGGGCGTAAAGCTGGCAGAGTATGTCAAAAAGAATTACCCAGATAGTAAGAGCGATTTGTTTGCCGTTTGCATTGAACATGGAAACCAAATGGTCAAACCCAACGGTATGAACTGCATGGTTACTATGCAAAGCTGGATGTTCCTTTCCAGCTTTGAAAAAATGCGTATGAATCTCCTGCAAACCAAAACAATTACCAACTTGATGCACATGGAAAACATGGTTATGGGTATCGCATTTGGTACGGCTGTCACCGTATTCCGTAATGGACATATCAACAGATATAAGGGAACATATAATCATGTCAAGTATGAAGATATCCAGAATGATATTCCGAAAGAGTTCCCGATTGCAGAAAACCGATTTGCGCAGGTAAGCACTGATAACTTTGCAAAAATTCCGGGAAGTCCGGTGGCGTATTGGGTGAGTCAAAAAGTAATTGATGACTTTTCAAATGGAAAAGAATTAAAGAGCTTTATTGTTGCAAAACATGGGATGACAACTGGAAATGTTGAATTCTGCTTGAGGCAATGGTATGAGTGCGATTTTGAGAAGATTGGCTTTAATTTTGAATCGGAAAAACAATTCTTAAGGAGTGGAAAAACTTGGGCGCCACACCACAAGGGTGGTGCATACAGAAAGTGGTACGGAAATAACGATTATGTTGTAGGGTATAATACATATTTTAATGAGAAAATGGATTCATTTCCGGGTCATAGACATGATAATCCTGATTTCTATTTCAAAGAAGGAATTACTTGGACTGATTTAACATCGGGAACTTTGGGAGCAAGATATTCACCAACAGGATTTATTTTTGATGTTTCTGGCCCAACAGCGTTTGTTAAAACTGGAAATCTGTATAGGTTGTTAGGATTTATGTGTTCTAAAATAGCTGCGTATTTTATGGACATCTTTAATTCCACTATGCACTTTTTAGTTGGACAAATGAATCAACTGCCTGTTATTGAACAGACGGAGGATAACGAAAAAATAGAATTTATCGTGAAAAATAATGTTACGCTTTCAAAAGCGGACTGGGATTCCTTTGAAACCTCTTGGGACTTTACCCGCCACCCCTTTATCAAGGCCATTACCAAATACCCCAACATGATGGATATTGGCAACATTTACCTTGCTGAGTGCTATGACATTTGGACTGGCGAATGTGAAGAACGCTTTGAGAAGCTGAAAGCCAACGAAGAAGAGCTGAACCGCATTTTTATTGACATTTACGGCTTGCAGGATGAACTGACCCCGGAAGTAGAAGATAAGGATGTGACCGTGCGCAAAGCGGACCTTGGCCGGGATGTGCGCTCCTTTATCTCCTACGCTGTGGGCTGTATGTTTGGCCGCTACTCTCCCACCTATGATGGTCTTGCGTATGCAGGCGGTACATGGGATGATGGCAAATACAATATCTATAAGCCGGATGCAGACGGTATTATTCCCATCTGTGACGACGAATACTTTGAAGATGACATGATGGGCCGTTTTGTGGAGTTTGTGCGGGTGGTATACGGTGACAGCTCGCTGGAGGATAATCTGCGCTTTATTGCAAACGCACTGGGCGGCAAAGGACAGCCGAAGGAGGTCATCCGCAACTACTTCCTGAACGATTTCTACGCCGATCACTGCAAGATTTACCAGAAGCGCCCCATCTACTGGCTGTTTGACAGCGGTAAGAAGAACGGCTTTAAGTGCCTGATCTATATGCACCGTTATCAGCCGGACACCATTGCCCGCATCCGCACCGATTATGTGCATGAGCAGCAGGCACGTTACCGTACTGCCATTGAAGGTTTGGAAAAACAGGTGGCCGCTGCCACCAGCACCGGCGAGCGTGTCAAGCTGACTAAGCAACTGAACAAAGTGCAGGCGCAGGACGCCGAGCTGCATCAGTATGAGGAAAAAGTTCACGCGCTGGCGGATCAGATGATTAAGATTGATCTGGACGATGGTGTGAAGCATAACTATGAGATCTTTAAGGACGTGCTGGCGAAGATTAAGTGAGGTAAAAAACAAATGGAAAATGCTTTTGCGACATTTCTACTGAATAGTGGTCTATATGATACCATTGACGTTACGGAAGAAAATATTGAAGAATTATGTAGTTTAATTGCCGGTGAAGTAAGAATAAGTTCATTCTGTCCACAGTGTAAAGCTGAACGTGTTTTTACTATGTCGCCGATTACATACCGCGAAGATATTGGAACCAAGAAATTTTTAGCTAATGAACTGCGTCAAATACAGCATTTGCATAGATCATGCGGAACGGAACAGGGAGATAAACCATCTGAATGGGGATGGAATTATTGGCAGACGCAGAAAGCAACGAGGCTAATGACATTTTCCTTTGTTTGTGCAATGGATGAAGGACATAGACTGGATTACGTTGTTCGGACAGAGAATAATACTCTACAAAAAATTGGACAGTTTCCATCCGTCGCAGATTTGGCTTTTCCTGAACTGAATCAATATAAAAAAGTTCTATCAAAAGAAGATATGCGAGCTATGCGACGTGCAATAGGGTTACATGCACAGGGGATTGGTATCGGATCGTATGTATACCTTCGGCGTATTATAGAGCATCTTATTAACGATGCAAAGAATATGGCAGTAGGAGAAGGAGTCATTACGGAGGATCAATATCAAAGTGAAAAGGTACGCGATCGAATCCAATTGCTCAAAAATTATTTACCAGATATGCTAACAAGCAATTCTACAATTTATGGAATTATCAGTAAGGGCATCCATGAATTATCAGAAGATGACTGTATTACGTATTTCCCTGTACTACAAGAATGTATTTTTATGATTCTTGAAGAGTGGAATCAAGCAAAAAAGAAAGCCGCGGCAGAGAAAAGAATGTCTGATAGTTTGTCTAAAATTGCAAGCGAAGTAAAGTAAAGAGGAAGTATTGTGGAAACAGATAAAATCGTACTAGATTTCAACCGCCGGTTTGCGGCACCGCTGCCGGAATTTTATGAGCGCCGGATCATCTTCTGGTATGATGAAGAGCATGAATATGCGGACAAGCTGGATGAGATCCGGCTTGAAAATGCTAAGCTGGTTGCACTGACCGGCAGCAATACCTTTGCGGTCAAAAAAATGCTGTCGGTGGATGACCTGACGAGCAACTATGTTGTCTACTGCCCCATTTCCTACGAACGGCAGGAGGATGACTGGCTGTTGGATATTGAACTATACAGCGAAAGCTACCGGACGGATGCTGTTTCCAACTGGATGCAGGAACTGGATATCTTGGACAATCCCTCTATGCGCAAGCTGGTGAAGCACTACCGGAAGTTTTTTGGTGCACAGGCTCGTCGTGCCAAAATCATGGCACAGGATAAGATACCTGCCACTCCGGCACAGCTGCACATGGCCGTGATGGCGGCGCTCTGCGGTATGAAAAAAGCACAGCCCAATGAAATCTTGCTGAACGTACTTCGTGGCGGGTTGGATAAAGCGCAGAATCCAATCTATCAGAGTTTTGTGGATTATAGTGCAGAAGAAGCTTTCTGGGCAATGGTTCGGCAGGGCTGTGGCTATGCAGAGGAAGAGCCGGATCTTGGGCAGCTGGCAATTCATCTTCTGTTGACAGCTTCTACGCGCACACTGCGCCCGGAATTTCTGGCAGGGCTTGAGAAGTTCCTTTCCATTCCGCATCAGGCGTACTGCTACGAGCTGGTGTCGGAGTGGCTGCACAGTGGTGATCTGCAGCAGCTTTATGACGTGGCCCGCTATGTGGAAGATGAAGCACATCTGCCGCAGAGGCTGGAAAAACTGACGGTTGATGATCTGGCGACAACGGAGTGTTTCCCGTGCATCAACGAGATCATCCTGAGCAAGCTGATGACGGAGATCAGTGACCATATTATTGATGTGGATGTGATCACAAAGACGGTGGAAAAACGTCGCACCTGTGTCTGGTACGAGTACTTCCGCAATTTCTACGAGGGTCTGTTGCAAGTGGCCAACATGCAGGAGTTCTTCAAAGAGCACTCCGCAGGGTTCCATACCCCGGACGCAAAGCAGGTCTGGAAAGAATATGCGGAGGACTATTACAGGATGGACACCTATTATCGACTGTTCCATCTGAGCTTCCAGAGAAGTCTGGAAACCTCCAATATCAAACTGGACGACCTGTTCAAGCATGTTGTAGATAAGGTAGAGGGGCTGTACTCCTACTGGTTTCTGGGAGGCCTCGGCAAAAACTGGTCGGATGTATGTGCTGATGAGATGGCAGAGCATGGCCGCGTATTGGAAATTCCGCAGCAGTCGGATTTCTACAATGAGCACATCCGTCCGGCAGACAGCCGCGTGTTCGTGATCATCTCGGATGCTATGCGCTACGAGGTGGCGGCATCACTGGCAGATGAACTGCGCAGAGAAACGCAGAGCAATGTGAAACTCGGCAGTATGCAGAGCATCTTCCCGTCTATCACGAAATTTGGCATGGCGGCACTGCTCCCACATAAGGCATTGACGGCTGAACTGAAAAATGAGGTACTGAATGTTCTGGCCGATGGGCAGTCTACCGCAAGCACGAACCGGGATAAGGTCCTGAAAGGTGTAAATCCGGCCAGCGTGGCGTTGCAGTATAAGAACATCATCGGGATGAAACGTGCAGAGCGTGCGGCACTGGTCAAGGGTATGGATGTAGTCTATATCTACCATGATACCATTGACGAAGCAAGCCATACTTCGGACACCTCTGTGTTCCCGGCATGCGATAGGGCTATCAGTGAGCTGAAGAATATGGTGCGCATTATCGTCAATGACTTCGGCGGGGCGAATATTCTGATTACGGCAGATCATGGCTTCCTGTACACTTACAGTCCGCTGACCGAAGATGACAAAGTGGATAAAACCAGCTTCCATGATATGGAAGTGGAATATGGCAGACGCTATGCAATCATGCAGAAGGAGGCGGATCCGCAGTATTTGCTTCCTGTAAAATTCCTGGACGGAAAAACGGAATACACTGGATTTGCTCCACGGGAAGGTATTCGCATCAAGATGAATGGTGGCGGGCTGAATTTTGTGCATGGCGGTATCAGCCTGCAGGAAATGACGGTTCCGGTGATCGAATATCATTATCTGCGCAACGGCTCTATGGAATATCGGCGCAATAAGCAGAAGTATGATACGCTCCCCGTAACAGTGAGTTTGCTTTCTTCCAGTCGGAAGATCAGCAATATGATCTTTTCACTGGATTTCTACCAGAAAGATGCGGTAAGTGCAAACCGTGAGGCTACTACTTATCTGGTGTGGTTTACGGATGAATACGGAAAGCCTGTCAGCGATACCCAGAAGATCATTGCGGACAAAACCAGTGAGAACGGCGCAGATCGTACGTTCCATTGCAACTTCAACCTCAAATCGATGAAGTTCAGCAATACAGCAACCTATTATCTGGTGATTGCGGATGAGCAGGGTCAGCAGATGCAGCAGCGGGAACAGTTCCAGATCGATATTGCATTTGCGATTGATGAATTCGATTTTTTTAACTGATGGGAGCAGGAGGACTATAAATGGAGCCGAATGCGGAAAATAACTGCCGTCGAGACGCAATTAAGGAAAAATTACGGCAGAATTTTGATGGAAAGATCGTTCGCAAGGATCTGACTAAAAAGATCAAGGAAGGTGCGAATGTCCCGGTTTATGTGCTGGAGTTTTTATTAGGCCAGTACTGTAGTTCAGATGACGAAGCTATTATTGAAAAAGGCGTGCAGAATGTAAAGCACATTCTGGCGGACAACTTTGTCCGACCGGATGAGGCACAGAAAATTCTGTCACAGCTGCGAAAAAAGGGAAGCCATACTGTTATTGATATGATCACGGTCAATCTTGACATTAAGAAGAACTGCTTCTTTGCCAGTTTCTCTAATTTGGGATTGGACAAGGTACCCATTGCGGATGAATATCCGGAAAAATATGATCGGCTGCTCTGCGGAGGCATCTGGTGCATTGTACAGCTGGATTATGAAGTAGAGGGTGACAATAATTTTGGCCTTGTTGATCTGGGCGGTGAACCGTTGCAGTCCAGCCAGAAAAAGCAGAAGGACCTTACTCCAATCAGCATCCGTAAACTAACACCGATCCAGATGCCTCATATCGATATTGAGGAAGTACGCACCGGGCGTAAAGCCTTCACGCAGGACGAGTGGATGGATGTAATGCTGCGTTCTTGCGGTTATGAGCCGGAGCAGTTGAACCAGCGGGAGAAATGGCTCTTGCTGGCACGTATGTTGCCGCTGGTGGAGAACAACTTCAACCTCTGCGAGCTTGGACCTCGCAGTACCGGTAAGTCCCATATCTATAAGGAAATCAGCCCTAACAGCATTCTGGTGTCCGGTGGACAAACGACTGTGGCAAACCTGTTCTACAACATGGGACGAAAGACCGTTGGTCTGGTGGGTCTGTGGGACTGTGTGGCTTTTGATGAGGTTGCTGGTATCAAGTTCAAGGACAAAGACGGCATCCAGATCATGAAGGACTATATGGCATCCGGTTCTTTTGCCCGTGGCAAAGAGGAAAAGGCAGCCTCGGCCTCGATGGTCTTTGTGGGAAATATTAACCAGAGTGTGGATGTGTTGCTGAAAACCTCCAGCCTGTTTGACCCATTCCCGCCTGAAATGGGAACAGACACTGCATTTTTGGATCGCCTGCATTGTTACATTCCCGGCTGGGAGATTCCAAAATTCCGCCCGGAGCATTTCACCAACGACTACGGTTTCATCACGGATTATCTTGCTGAATTTATCCGGGAACTGCGTAAGGAGCAGTACGGCGATGCACTAGATAAGTATTTCCGCCTTGGTAAAAATCTGAACCAGCGCGATACGATTGCAGTGCGTAAGATTGTAGGCGGCTATGTAAAGCTGCTGTACCCGGATGGTGAGTTTACCAAAGAGCAACTGGAGGAAATCCTTATCTTTGCACTGGAAATGCGCCGTCGTGTGAAAGAGCAACTGAAAAAGCTGGGTGGCATGGAGTTCTATGATGTGAATTTCAGCTACATTGATCTGGATACCTTTGAAGAAAAGTTTGTGTCGGTTCCCGAACAGGGTGGCGGTAAGCTGATCCCGGATGGAATGTGCAATCCGGGACAGATCTACACTGTTTCGCGTGGAAAAAGCGGCATGATCGGTGTGTTCCGGTTGGAAAGCCAGATGTTGCCGGGCGGCGGAAAGTTTGAGCGCACCGGTCTTGGCAGCGACCGTGACTGCAGAGAATCCACCAACACAGCCTTCAACTTCCTGAAAGCAAATGGAAACCGCATCAGCGGTGGCATCAGCACTGCATCTAAGGACTACATCATCAATTATCAGGATCTGCAAGGTATTGGCATGACAGGAAAGCTGGCACTGCCCACCTTGATTGCATTGTGCAGCATTGCGCTTGGACGGCCAACAGTCAGTACCCTTGCTGTTCTGGGTGAAATTAGTATCAGTGGTACAATTCTAAAGGTAGATGAGCTTGCGAACAGCTTGCAGGTTTGCCTTGATAGTGGAGCAAAGAAAGTTCTGCTGCCGATTACAAGCGCTGCAGATCTTGGAACTGTACCTCCCGAATTAGTGGGAAGTTTTAATTTAATCTTTTATAGTAGTGCAGAGGATGCAGTGTTCAAAGCATTGGGTGTTGAATAAAGGGGAAAGTTTATATGGCACAATTTGGTGTTTATGGGATACTCGTCTAAAAGATTATACTGTAATATTTTTAAGATGGATTCCTTGCTAACATGGTCGACATGAAATACAAATTAATGTTTTGATGTAAAAATGAGGAGGTATCTATGGAAGATAGCGTTCCAAAGTATGATTTGTTTCAAAAAGCATATAAAAAATTGAAATCAACTGCGTATTATGACAAGACAAACCTCCATTTGAGAGATCGGATTGCGGAAGCGGAAAACACTCTCAATATAACGATAGAGGAACGCTTGAAGGATTTGCACCAAGCGTTTGTAGCGTCAGATAGCACGAAGTGGGAAGAGAAAAAAGAAGATATTTTGAAAAGCATTTCCTGTCGTCTGCTTCCGAAAAAGATTATGGATACAAAGGGAAAAAAGAATTGTTCGGACGGAATAAAAGGCGTTTTGATTAGTGGAGTGCCAGCAAAACAAGTCAAAGTTGATGAGATACAATATTTCATTGACATGAAGATTGAGGGAATGATTCTTGGCGTTCTATGGATTATGATGATAGGATGGCAGTTAGATAAATCCTATACCAATTGCTATGGAAATCGTATACGAAAGACGCTATATAATGAATTTTCTAAAGAACCGACCTTTTCCCCAGTGCTGTTTGAGCCGTATTTTCAGAATTATGAGAGTTGGCGAGATCAGGCATTAACTTTGGCACAGAAGTGTATGCAACAAGATGATGTTCTGATTTTTACGCTAGACTTTAAGCGCTACTACTACTCCGTGGATGTATCAGAGGAATTCATGAAGGAGATTCTTACTAGGGTAAAAGGAAAATCTGACTACAATGAAGAATATCTGAGTAGGATAAATGACTTTGTGTACTGTGTGATCAAAAGATATTCACAAATCTACAGAGAGCATAGCGAAGAAAAGCGGATTCGCCGTATATTACCAATTGGGTTTCTGCCATCGGGGGTTTTAGCAAACGAGTGTCTGAAAAAATTTGATACAGCAATTTTGGACGGATGGAATCCACTTTACTATGGACGGTATGTAGATGATATATTGCTTGTGGAAAAGGTGGAAAAGGGAAGCCGAATCGCTCAAAAAGCGCAGGATGGTAAACTGGAATTCTATGAGGCCTTTGAATATTATACGGTAAATAATTCACGCTGGACGGGTAAAGAAAACCGGAATGCGAGGGCTGTTTTCAAAAAAGAAGAAGACGAATGTGGAACTTACTGTATTTTGCCAGAGTTTACAAAACCATTGGGAAGCGCCACGAAAATCCAATTACAGGCAAGCAAAATTAAGTTGTTCTACTTTCAGCGTGGACAATCGGATGCATTGATCACTTGTTTTAAGAATAGCATTGAAAAAAACAAATCGGAATTTCGCTGGATGCCGGAAGATGACGCTGTGTTTCAGGAGGACGATTATTCGGAGGTTTTTGAACTAAGCCACCATGGAGTGAATAAACTTCGTGAAGTGGACGATATAGCTGTTGATAAATACGCACTTTCGAAATATCTGGGGAAGTTACAAAGGATAAATGGACTGATTTCGGAGAAGACGAAAGGAGAAGAGTATAATTTTGTCCGTGACATCCATAAAATATTTACGCCAAAAACAATAATTGAAAATTATACACTCTGGGAACGAGTAATTGCGATCTTATTTGTAAAAAAATCCTATAAGGCACTACTTAGGTTTATTGCCCTCGTCATAGACACGCTTGATAAAACAAGTTATACCATAGAAGGAGTGGATAGTGATACCGGATTTGTAACAAATGCATTGCGAGAGGCACTGCAAGAACATCTCATTTCCAGCATAGCTCGTCCGATGGCACTTCATGATGGGGAGACTTTTGAGGAATGGAAGTTAGAAGATGCGCAGAGCCTGCTCAGCGAACAGATGAAAGAACTTTTGACAAAAGCACAGAATCGTTCGAAAGGTTATTTTAAAGCTAAAATGCTGGATAAAAATCTGTGTGTTATCTGGCCAGAACTAGTGAGTTGTGGTGGTGAGAATCCGCAGAAAAAGGATCTGACCAATGAAGATAATGTAGTGGAGCTTCTGAAAAAAGAAACCTGCACAGAAACTTTTCAAGAAAAAATAAACAAGATTATAAATCAGAGATACATCTATTACCCCTACCTTATCAAACCGGCAGATCTGATGTTCGCAAGATTGATGTATGATCTTGTTCGTAAAAAAGATCTAGAAGATTTGAATAAAATCGAGGAAATTTTCAAACAATGCTGGCAGTTGAACTATAGCCCACTTCCATTTGAAGGTCGGACAAATAATAGATTTATAGAAGAAAATATAAAAACTGGTGAACTCAATAAGCAGCCCGTTTTTCAAATCGGAAAGCCGAGCTTTTCAAAGATTAGGGTAGCCGTTGCCAATATCCAAATGGACATTTCAAACTTTGACCAGGCTGTTATGCGTAAACCGAACAGAAGCTACCGAAGATATCAGCAGATAGCAGAACTGGTGAATACTGCTGTTCGGGAAAAAGCAGATATGTTGGTAATGCCGGAAGCGTGTACTCCAAAAGAATGGCTGCCAACGCTGGCTAGAACTTGCGAAAAAAATCATTTGGCAGTTGTAACAGGGGTAGAGCATATTATTGAGGATAACTGTGTTTATAATCTGACAGCAGTGATTCTTCCGTATGAAGAAAAGTGGACAGGTCAGTGGCACTCTGTGATTCTGTACCACTCAAAGAATCATTTTGCACCTGAAGAAAAAAGGATGATTGAAAGCTTACATCTAAGAGCTATGGAAGGAATAGAAAGTTCTGAAGCTGAATGTGATGCAAAGTATGAGTTGTATAGCTGGAACGGATTTTGGTTTACAGTGTACTGCTGCTTTGAGCTTACATCCATTCGAGATCGTTCGATTTTTCAATCCTATATTGATGCGTTGATCGCAGTCGAGTGGAATCAGGATGTGAACTATTATAGCAATATAATTGAATCACTAAGTAGAGATATTCACTGCTACTGCATCCAGACGAATACCTCCAAGTATGGAGACAGCCGAATCACAAAACCGTCTAAAACCGAAAATAAGGACATCCTGAGAATAAAAGGAGGAAGTAATGCAACAGCACATGTTGGAACTATTGATTTGGAACAGCTTCGGGAATTCCAAATGAAAGCATACAGTGGTCAAAAAGAAGATAAAACTTTCAAACCGACTCCGCCAGACTTTGACTATAAAGGAGCATATGAGCGTCGGAAAGGAACGATGTTTGAATGCTTTTGTGCGAAGAAAAAAGCAGATTAAATTTGCTGTTTGTAGCAGATCTGTAGCAAATCAAGTCTATTTAACGAATCATCGTTCTAAAAATCAAAAAGTCATCATGCATCACACGCAGGGGCTCGAACAGTACCCGCCTAATGAAACCATGTCTTTCCCTCGCTCTCTCCAAAGTGCGAAAATAAAGTGCGAAAATAGCACCATGGAAAAATGTGTTTTTGAGAGCAGTCTGAAAAATACAGAGACGCAGCACTCCATGGAGAGGCAAGCATCTACATCGCCTGCGGGTATACAGATCTGCGGCGAGAGATAGACGGTCTGGCACAGATCATACAAAAACAGGCTGTTGGATCCCTGTTCCAACAGCCTGTTTCTATTTGCGCAGCACATTCATATTCCGCACAAGCGGAATCTATCATTTCTCGTAGCCAAGGGTCGCTGCCATGACGGCCTTGATGGTGTGCATCCGGTTCTCGGCCTCGTCGAACACGATGCTCTGGGGGCCTTCAAACACTTCATCGGTCACTTCCATGGCGTCGCGGCCAAAGCGCTCGCCCATCTCCTTGCCCACGGTGGTCTTGTGGTCGTGGAAGGCGGGCAGGCAGTGCATGAACACGGCGTGGGGGCCTGCAATGTCCATCAGCTGCTGATTGATCTGGTACGCAGACAGGTCGTTGATCCGCTCGGCCCAGACCTCCACCGGCTCGCCCATGGACACCCACACATCGGTGTACAGCACATCGGCACCCTTGGCGGCTTTAGCGGGGTCCTCCTCAAAAGTGAGGGTGGCGCCGGTCTGGGCGGCAATGGCCTGACACTGTGCCACAAGGGCCGGGTCCGGCTGGTACTTTTTGGGTGCGCAGGCGGTGAAGTGCAGGCCCATCTTGGCGCAGCCCACCATCAGACTGTTGCCCATGTTGTAGCGGGCATCGCCAAAGTAAACGAAGTGGATGCCCTTCAGGTGACCAAAATGCTCCCGGATGGTGAGGAAGTCGGCCAGGATCTGGGTGGGATGGAACTCGTTGGTCAGGCCGTTCCACACCGGGACCCCCGCATAGCGGGCCAGATCTTCCACGATCTGCTGGCCGTAGCCCCGGTACTCGATGCCGTCAAACATGCGGCCCAGCACCCGGGCGGTGTCGGCAATGGACTCCTTTTTGCCGATCTGGCTGCCGGAGGGATCAAGGTAGGTCACTTCCATGCCCAGATCGTGTGCGGCCACCTCAAAGCTGCAGCGGGTGCGGGTGGAGGTCTTTTCAAAGATCAGGGCAATGTTTTTGCCCGCAAGCTGGTCATTGTGGCGGATGCCGGCCTTCTTTTTTGCCTTCAGGTCGGCGGCAAGGTCCAGCAGTTCCTCCATCTCGGCAGGGGTGTAGTCCAATAGCTTCAAAAAGCTGCGGTTCTTCAGACTCATTGTATATTTCCCTCTCTATGCAAGTGATATTGTATATTTATTCGAGCTGTATTTCTATTATAATGATATCCTGTAAAAATTGCAATACCCTGTCGGATATGTTATACTGATCGTGCTGCCCTTCTCCATTCTGGCAACAGAAGGGAGGTGAGCCGGATGATCGATATTTTTACCAACTTTATCGTGGCTGTCGCAGCGCAGGTAGCTGCAACCTACCTGTGCAAGTGGCTTGAGAGTCACAGAAAGGGCAAGTAAGCACAAAGAACCCCCGCGGAGCTGCAACTCTGCGGGGGTTCGCTTTTTGTGAGCCGGTGATCTAACCTTACCAACTTTCTATCTTTAGTATATGCGATCCGGCGCAAAAGTCAAGATGCTATGAAAAAATTCACACTTTAAAGCTCCAGTTCGGCCCGGCGTCCGGTGGGGGTGTAGGCAGTCAGCTTCACACCGGCCTTTTTGAACATGAACCGCGCCGCTACGCTGGAATCGCTGTCGTGGTATTTATCGCCGTAGTACACCACCTCGGCAATGCCGGACTGGATGATGGCCTTGGTGCACTCGTTGCAGGGGAACAGGGTCACGTACACCCGCGCTCCCTTCAGGTTGTTGTGGGCGCTGTTGAGGATGGCGTTCAGCTCTGCATGGCAGACATACATATACTTGGTGTCCAGCGGGTCGCCCTCCCGCTCCCACGGCATCTCGTCGTCGCTGCAGCCGATGGGCATACCGTTGTAGCCCAGCGACAGGATCTTGTTTTCCGGGCTGACGATGCATGCGCCCACCTGACTGTTGGGGTCCTTGGAGCGCATGGCGGTGAGCAGCGCAATGCCCATGAAATATTCATCCCAGTTGATGTAATCGGTACGTTTCATCGCGGAAAAACCTCCTGTTCCGGCAGCGGGCCCGCCGCTTGACAAACCCGGTAAAATACACTATACTACGAATAGAAAAGGTGCTGACTGCAATGGTCAGCTCCTCATCCGGCGAATCAGTCGTAAAGAATGACCGCTTGCTTTCTGAGGGCATGAGCGGTCATTTCTTTTTGCCGTTGGAAATCGTCCATGTGATCTCGAAGGTAATGTACACTGCTCCGCCAAGAAGCGTGAGCAGCAGCACGACCTGTTCAAACGTCATGAGGCATCCCCCCTTTCCGCTTTCGCGTCAGGGGAAGCAAAAAGTTTTTCGTCCCCTCTGGCGCGCAGCCGGAAGGAGCTAGACCACCGATTATGCAATCAGCACCTGATCGCCGCCGAAGCGGCATCTACAGCATACCATAAAATCATACGCTTTGCAACGAAAATACCCCCGGCATCGCACCTGTGTGCGGCACCGGGGGCTTGCTTTTTCTGCGGGGAAATCTCCCCCCAATGTCAACTTGCACAAAACACTGCCCTGAAGTTTGGCAGGCATTCGACCGGCTTTTTTCAAACGATATATTTAAAAATCGTTTTGAGTGTGGTATTATCTTTGTAAAATATGCCACAAAAGCGGAGAGAATGCTCCGTGCGGCGGAAATGAGGGAAAAACCGATATGAAATACGCAAGCAACAACATCCGCAATATCCTGATTGCCGGTCATGCCGGCAGCGGCAAGACCACGCTCACCGAGGCGCTGGTCTATTTTTCGGGCGCTGCCGAGCGTATGGGCCGGGTCGAGGACGGCACCACGATTTCGGACTTTGACCCCGAGGAAGCAAAGCGCAAGGCCAGCCTGTCGGCGTCTGTAGTGCCGGTGGAGTACGAGGGCATCAAGTACAACCTGATCGACGCCCCGGGCCTGTTCGACTTCGAGGCCGGCGAGTATGAGGGCATCCGTGCCGCCGAGAGCGTGCTGGTGGTGGTGTCCGGTCGCAGCGGCGTCACCGTGGGTGCCGAGAAGGCCTTCCAGCTGGCCCGAAAGAATGGCAAGGCTACGATGGTTTTTGTCTCCAAGTGCGATCTGGAAAACGCCAACTACTTCAAGATCCTTGAGGATATGAAGATCAAGTTCGGCTCCACCGTCTGCCCCTGCGTGGTGCCCGCCAAGTTGGACGACGGCACCCCCGTGTACATCAACCTGTTCAGCCAGAAGGCCTTCAAATACGAGGGCGGCAAGCAGATCCAGGTGGACCTGCCGGACATCGGCCACCGTTTCCAGGGCCTGATCGAGGCCATGAGCGAAGCCATCGCCGAAACGGACGATGAGCTGATGGAAAAGTTCTTCGGCGGCGAGGCCTTTACCACCGAGGAGATCGTGGAAGGCATGCGCAAGGGCGTCAAGGACGGCCTGATCACCCCCGTGTTCTGCGGCAGCGCCGTGAACCAGCAGGCGCTGGATATGCTGCTGTTCAACATGCACAAGCTGCTGCCCAGCCCGGAGCACGAAGCCAGCACGCTGGCCGAGGATGCCGACGGCGAGCCGGTGGAGCTGCACTGCACCGTGGACGAGCCCACCGCCGCCTACGTCTTCAAGACCGTGGCCGACCCCTTTGTGGGCAAGCTGAGCTACCTGCGGGTGGTCAGCGGCAAGGTGACCGCCGGTGAACCGCTGACCAATGCCCGCACCGGTGACGTGGAAAAGATCACCAAGCCCCTCACCGTCATTGGCAAGAAGCAGGTGGACTCGGACGGCATCATTGCCGGTGACATCGGCGCCGTGGCAAAGCTGGTGAGCGCCAAGACCGGCGACACCCTGTGCGACGCCGACCGTGTGGTGAAGCTGCCGGCCCCCGTGTTCCCGCAGCCCAGCCTGTTCATGGCCGTCACCGTGGCCAAGAAGGGCGACGAGGGCAAGATCTCCAGCGCACTGGCCCGCCTGATGGAAGAGGACCCCACCCTGAGCTACCAGAACAACGCCGAGACCCATCAGCAGGTCATCGGCGGTCTGGGCGAGCAGCATCTGGACGTGGTGAAGGCCAAGCTGAAGAACAAGTTCGGCGTGGAGATCGGTCTGGAAGCACCCCGCATCGCCTACCGTGAGTCCATCCGCAAGGCCTGCCAGAAGCAGGGCCGCCACAAGAAGCAGACCGGCGGCCACGGCCAGTTCGGTGACGTTATCATCAACTTCGAGCCCTGCGACAGCGAGCAGGTGGTGTTTGAGGAGAAGGTGTTCGGCGGCAGCGTGCCCAAGAACTTCTTCCCCGCCGTGGAAAAGGGCGTGCGCCTTGCCGCCGAAAAGGGCGTGCTGGCAGGCTACCCCGTGGTGGGCCTGAAGGCCACCCTGCTGGACGGCAGCTACCACCCGGTGGACAGCTCTGAAATGGCCTTTATCATGGCCGCAAAGCTGGCCTACAAGGCCGCCATGCCCGAGGCCGGGCCGATCATTCTGGAGCCCATCCACACCCTGAAGGCTCATGTGCCCAACGACAACACCGGCGACATCATGGGCGACGTGACCAAACGCCGGGGCCGCGTGCTGGGCATGGAGCCGGACGAGGACGGCATGCAGACCATCATTGCGGAAGTGCCGCTGGCAGAGCTGGCCAACTTTACCACCTTTATCCGGCAGACCACCCAGGGCCGCGGCTGGTTCACCACCGAGTTCGCCCGCTACGAGACCCTGCCCGAGATGCTGGTGCCCGCCGTGGTGGAGCAGGCCAGGAAGCTGGGCAATCTGGACGAAGCCGCCGACGACTGAGCGAGCTAACTCCCCAGCCGCCTGACCGGCGGCAGCCCCCTCGGAGAGGGGGCCTCAGGCTCCCTCATGGAGGGAGCTGGCAGAACCGTCAGGTTCTGACTGAGGGAGTTCCCACCGAAATATGACATCACCCCGACCCCCGTTGACACTTTTCCCTCTGTCAGCGGGGGTTTTTGCGGGCAAAAAAGCCCCCCGGAGCAGGAACTCCGGGAGGGCTTTTTTGTTGTATTGTGCCAAAACCTGTGTTATACTGGTGGCGCTGCCCTTCTCCATTCTGGGAGCAGAAGGAGGTGAGCTGCATGGCCCAAATTTTAACCAACATTATCGTAGCTGTCGTAGCGCAGGTGATAGCCGACCACCTGTGCAAGTGGCTTGACAGCTATCGCAAGGGCAAGTAAGCACAAACCCCCTCGGAGTAGCCGCTCCGAGGGGGTTGTTTTTTGTGAGCTGATGGCAATTATCTTAACCAACATTTTGCCTACTTCTAGTATATGCACCTTGGCGCAAAAGTCAAGGATATACGAGAAAATTTACAATTTACTTTGCCTTGGGGAATGCCTTATTCCAGGTCTCGATCACCTTGAACTTCGGTGTCCAGCCTTCGGGCTTGAAGGTGTCTGCGCTCTTGGCCTCCATGATGCCCTGCTCCGTGCACCACTGTGCAGCCTTTGCCATGTCAGCGTCGGCCACATCCGCAAACGCGGGCTGTGCGGCGGGTTCGGGCCTGCCTGCATTGTTCCACACCAGCAATGCCAGCTGGCCGCGGTTCGCAGGGATGGCCGCGCCCTCGGGCAGTAGTTTATTCAGGATGACCCGGGTCGCCACCTCGTAGCCGCCCCACACGGCTGCACCGCCAAGGGCAGCCGCTGCGATCGCGCCGCCTGCATCAGAGCCGGTATCGGCAGGGGTATCAACGCCAAAATCCTCATCCAGCGGCTGATCCGGATCGGGCCTGGTCGCCGGAGTGCCGGACCACTGTGCCGTCAGTTTGACCGCGCCCTTGGGCATGATGAATGTGATCTCCTCGGTGCCCAGTTCGGTCTCAGAGCCAAGCTTGCCGACCGTTACACCAAAATTCTCGCTGGTGCCCTCTTCCACTTTCCAGTAGCAGAACTGCATGTTTTCATCATCCGGCGTGTTCGCCTTGATGGTGACCTTCTCGCCCGCCGTTACGAGCACGAAGCTGTCCTGTGTGTCATTGATGGTACCGCCCTCCACGATGACCGGCAGTTCCAGTCCGATGGCGGGAATACTGTAGACCGCGCTCAGTTCCACGGGTTCGCCCGGCATGGTGAACTTAATGGTCTCGTTCTTGATCTTTTCCCCATCGGCATCCAGCAGATACCCGTTTTCTGCGTCCACCTTAAAATTCAGGCTGGTGTCGTCTGCATCGGTAATTTTAGTAAGACTGCCCTTTTTGAGCTTCCAGCCCACGAATTTGGAGAAGCTTGCGTTGCTGTCGTGGCCGGTCACGGTGACGGTGTCGCCTTCCAGCGCATACACCGTTTCGCCGTTCTCGGTGCCGACCTGAGCGGTACCGTTGGACACCTTGACAGCGGCACGGTACACAGCAGTCAGCTTGACCGCTGCATCCGGCATCTTAAAGGTCAGCGGGTTGGCTTTCAGGTCATCCCCGGTCTTGCCGATATCACCGCCAGACACTTCCCAGTGGTCAAACTGGTAGCCATCCGCGCTGCGGTCGGTCGCAGTCACGGTCACGTCTGCATACGGGCGGGCAAAGTCCACCACGTTGCCGTTCACTGTAGCGGTGCCGCCGGTCACTTCCAGCCTGTTGCTGTGGTGTGCAGTCAGTTCCACAGCGCCTGCGGGCATGATGAACGAAAATTCCCTCCGAGCCAGTTTTTCAGCAGAGATCGTAAAGCCCGTGGGAGCTTTGGTCACTTCCCAGCCGTCAAATTTTCGGTCTTCGGTTTCCTGAATGGTGGAGGCTACGGTCACCTTCTGGCCCTTGAAGCTGTCCAGATCTTCGCTGGTTGTATCGCCTACTGTAACGGTTCCATTGTTCACCTTGAGGTGAGCATCCTGCTTTTCTTCAATACGGAGATAGCTGTAGCGTGCATTCGCCTCAATGGGGGTAACACCGGCATCAATGGCTCCCTCTTTCCCGTCTTCGCTGGTAAAGTAGATGTATGCCCCACCATTAGGTCGATGGTAGGTAAAGTTACCAGCATTTGCGAGTACACTGCCGCCATCTTTCTCACCGTGAATCGTCACAGGGCCGTCGCAAGTGATGTCAGCCTTGCCATAGCCGCTCAAGACCCGAGAACTGCCTGATGCATCGATTTCTACTTCGTTAGCACTGTGGATGATCAGCGTACCATCTGCATTGCTCGTATAGCCTATAGCATAGGTGCCTTCCGGTGCATTGATAGTCACTTTTCCGGTGCAGGTGATCACTGCCCTGCGGCCGATAGCGGAGTCGTTGTCGCTGGAAATTGTCACGTCGTGGGCTCCATTGATGGTCAAGTTGTGGACTGCAATGTTTTCCTTGCCATCCAGCACCACGTCAACATCATCCGGCACCTCAATGGTAATAGCATTAATCGTCTTAGTATTGGTAGATGTCAGTATCTTCTGCACCGGGTCATAGTGGAAGGTATAGGTGTAGTTGCCTTTGATGACAATGTTCTCATACTCCGCCGGGTCGATCACCTTGTTATTGATTTTGATATCTCCCGTACTGTTCTCCGCATCCAGCACACTGGCCGCACGGTTGCCGCTGATGCTCAACTGCATCAGCGCATCGGTGCTCTCAGCCAGCGCTGGGGCCGAGAGGGTGAACATCATGCATCCGGCCAGCGCCGCCGATACTGCACGCCGGATAAGTTTGCCTTGTTTCATGGTACAACCTCCATTTCTGCCGGACAGGGAAAGTATACCCCCCCCCGGTAACATTCTGGCCTGAGTATACCAGAAAACCCTGTCAAATAAAAGCAAATCTGCGCGAATCGCCCTGAAAAGCGCGTGAATCGTCAAAAGTATTACTTCTCAGCCCCCCTCCGCCATTGCCGCGCCGCAGCACATCATTTGCGCCGCGGCGCAAACATCATTGCGTCAGCTCATCATTGCGCAAGCACATCATTTGCGCGCCAACGGCGCGCATTCCGTCAGGATTTCCTCCCCAGCACCGCCTTTTTTGTTGACAAAGGCCCGGCTTGCTATTATAATAATGTAGTCAAAATGGCATTATTGCGCGGCTTTGCGGCTGTGCAAAACAAATAGACAAGGAGAGATTCTCAAAATGGCACAAGAGATCAAGATGTCCGCCGCCGGTCTGAAGGCAATGCAGGAGGAACTGGAATACCTCAAAACGGTCCGCCGCAAGGAGCTGGCTGAAGAGATCAAGGAAGCACGCAGCCACGGCGACCTGTCCGAGAACAGCGAGTACGACGAGGCCAAGAACACCCAGGGTCTGGTGGAGAACCGCATCACCGAGCTGGAGCAGATGATCAAGAACGCTGTCGTCATTGATGAGAGCGAGCTGAGTGTGGACAGCGTGTCTGTGGGCACCCATGTGGTCATCCGGATGACCGGTGAGGACGAGACCGAGGAATACGATATCGTGGGCCGCACCGAGGCCGACCCCCTGAACGGCAAGATCAGCGACGAGAGCCCCGTGGGCCACGCCCTGCTGAACAAGGCCGTGGGTGCCAAGGCCGAAGTTCTGCTGCCCACCGGCCACACGGTGGAGTACACTGTGCTGCGCATTTCCCACGCAGCAAACTAAGTAGGAGTAATCATGGAAGAGCAAAAGAAGAACCCCGCACAGGGCCTGTCCGAGAGCGAGCAGGTGCAGGTGCGCCGCCAGAAGCTGGCCGACCTGCAGGCCGCAGGTCACGACCCCTTTACCCTGACCAAGTATCCGCAGGACGCCTACTCTGCCGACCTGAAGGAAGAGTTTGCCGCCCTGCCCAACGAGACCGACAGCGGAAAGACCGTGGCGCTGGCAGGCCGCATGATGTCCAAGCGCGTGATGGGCAAGGCAAGCTTTGCCCACCTGCGGGACGATAAGGGCGACATCCAGCTGTATGTCCGCCGCGATGAGCTGGGCGAGGAGTCCTACGCCGCCTTCAAGAAGCTGGACGTGGGCGATATCATCGGCGTGAAGGGCGAGGTGTTCCGCACCAAGACCGGCGAGCTGAGCGTCCGCGCCACCGAGCTGACCCTGCTGGCCAAGAGTCTGCGCCCCCTGCCCGAGAAGTTCCACGGCCTGACCGACACCGAGATGCGCTACCGTCAGCGCTACGTGGACCTGATCGCCAACCCCGAGGTGAAGGACACCTTCGTGAAGCGCAGCCAGATCCTGAAGGAGATCCGTGCCTATCTGGACGAGAAGGGCTTCCTGGAGGTGGACACCCCCATCCTGACCCCCTTCGAGATCGGCGCATCCGCACGCCCCTTCTACACCCATCACAACAGCCTGAACATGGACATGGTGCTGCGCATCGAGACCGAGCTGTACCTCAAGCGCCTGATCGTGGGCGGCATGGACCGCGTGTATGAGGTGGGCCGCATCTTCCGCAACGAGGGCATGGACCCCAAGCACAACCCGGAGTTCACCAGCATCGAGCTGTATCAGGCCTTCACCGACTTCCACGGCATGATGGATCTGGTGGAGGAGCTGTACAAGCGCCTTGCCCAGAAGATCTGCGGCAGCATGGTCATCCCCTATCAGGGCAAGCAGATCGACATGGGCCACTGGGAGCGCCTGACCATGGTGGAAGCCGTGAAGAAGTATTCCGGCGTGGACTTCAACGACTGGAAGTCTGACGAGGACGCCATCGCCGCCGCCAAGGAGCACCACGTGGAGCTGCCCGAGGTGCCCACCAAGGGTGCCATTCTGGCCGAGTTCTTCGACGCCTTTGTGGAGGACAAGCTGATCCAGCCCACCTTCATCTACGACTACCCCGTGGAGATCAGCCCGCTGGCAAAGCGCAAGCCGGACGACCCCGCCTTCACCGAGCGCTTTGAGTACTTCATCGACTGCACCGAGTACGGCAACGCCTTCAGCGAGCTGAACGACCCCATCGACCAGAAGGGCCGCTTCGAGCGTCAGGTAGCCGAGCGCAAGGCCATCGAGCCCGACTGCAAGGCACAGGTGGACTACGACTACGTGAACGCACTGGAGTACGGCCTGCCCCCCACGGGCGGTCTGGGCTTCGGCGTGGACCGTCTGGTGATGCTGCTCACCGACAGCGCCTCCATCCGCGATGTGCTGCTGTTCCCCACGATGCGCCCGGAATCTAACTAAGCTACGTGGTAATCCTTGTGTCTCCGACAGTCCGCACGAACTGAAAATCCGACCCTGAATGTACCAAAAACCTGAATGTTCAGACGGATTTCTTAGGGGCTTGTCGGAGAAGGCAAAAATCCCAAACGGAGCGTGACGGATTTTCGCCAGTTCCACATCCAGCAGAAAACTGTAAACGAGAAAACAGTCAAGAGGACATTTCACCATCGGCAAAAGCCGAAAGTGGAGTGTCCTTTTTCTATATCCTGATAATGCAAGTATACCACATAACCTTGACAAAGGAGAAGAATACCATGGCACATAAGCGAAACTCAGTTGAAGTTCCTGAACTGGAAAAACTGCTGGCTGGAAAGAAAAAGAAATACGTTCGCTACGAGGAAGGGGCAGTCCTCTACTCGATGGGCAAAAACTCTTTCCGACAAGTCGCACAGGATGCTCACGCTGTCGTCCGGTTGAAACGCATTGCACTGGTGAACGTAGAAGTGCTGGACGAATATCTGGAATCCTTTCGTGAATAATTGAATTAGCTTTACATAGCGCACTTTCAGTTTCCACAAAATTGAAGGTGCGTTTTTTCTTTTGCAAAAATCAGACAAGGAGGTTTTGCACATGATCACACACTCACAGTTGAAAATCCGAGGCCACACCAAATGATGCTCGACTACTTCTATGGGCAGTCAGGTGAACTGTTCGCCTACTTCCGCATACCGAAAGCACTCTTTCAGGACAGCCGTTTCCGGCAACTCTCTACGGATGCCCGGACACTGTACGGCATCCTGCTTGACCGCATGAGCTTGTCAGCAAAGAACGGTTGGCTGGATGAGCAGGGGCGCGTGTATATCATCTACACTGTCCGGGAAGTGCAGGAATCTCTCTGCTGCGCCGAGCACAAGGCGGTCAAGTTGTTCCGGGAGCTAGAACAGGCAGACCTCATCGAACGCAAACGGCGTGGGCTGGGCAGACCCAGCTTGATCTACGTCAAGAACTTTTCATCTGGACTGCCAAAAGCGCAAATACAGAATTGTGCAAACAGCAATTCTTGTGCTGCCGAAAGTGCAGTTCAGGTGCGGCCAAAATCGCAATCTAATAAGACTGATAAGAATAAAACAGAGAGGAACCATCCTTTCCTCCCGGATGAAACGGACAGGCTGACCCAGCGAGAACAGCTTGAAGATTATTTTTATCAGGCATTGGAGGTCGAACTGCTGCTCCGGCTCTGCCCGGATGATGAGGACGCCATCTATCAAATCGTGGACTTGCTTGTGGACACTTGCTCCACCAAACGCAAGATGTTGAGGATTGCCGGGGATGATAAGCCTGTCGAAGTAGTGCGCAGTCGGTTGAAAAAGCTGAACGCAGACCATATCCGCTTCGTGCTGGGCTGTCTGGCAGAGAACACTTCCCCAGTGCGAAACATGAAGCAATATTTGTTGGCAGCACTGTTCAATGCGCCCACGACCATGAATCTCTATTATCAGAACAAAACGAACCACGACTTTGCGCGTGGCTCTCCGAAAGCGGGGTGATGTTATCGCAAAGAAAGCTACCACAATCGCCATCGTAAACCAAAAAGGCGGCACGGCCAAGACCACTACCTGTGAAAATCTTGGTATCGGTCTGGCAATGGAGGGCAAAAAGGTTCTGCTGGTGGATGTTGACCCGCAGGGTTCACTTACCATCAGTATGGGCTGGCAGCAGCCGGATGAGCTGTCCACCACATTGTCCACCCTTATGCAGAAAGCCATGAACGACCAGCCCATCCAGCCCGGTGATGGTATCCTGCACCATGCAGAGGGCGTTGACCTTATCCCGGCCAACATTGAATTGGCAGGAATGGAAGTCGCCCTTGTGAACAGTATGAACCGGGAAAAGATGCTCAAGCAGGTGTTGGACAGTGCTAAACGCGAGTACGATTATATTCTGCTGGATTGCACTCCCTCATTGGGGATGCTTACCATCAACGCACTGGCGGCGGCAGACACGACACTGATTCCGATGCAAGCACAGTACCTTTCAGCAAAAGGTCTGGAACAGCTTTTGCAGACGATTGGCAAAGTTCGGCGGCAGATAAATCCAAAACTGAAAATCGAGGGCATTTTGCTGACCATGACGGACAGCCGCACCACCTATGGCAAGCAGATTGACAATTTAATCCGACAAGGCTACGGTCGGAAGATCCATGTGTTCGAGCAGACGATTCCCCATTCTGTTCGTGCTGCTGAAATCAGCACAACGGGAGAAAGCATTTACCAGCATGACCCGAAAGGCAAGGTGGCCGCAGCCTACCAATCTTTAACGAGGGAGGTGTTGGCAAATGCCGAAAAACAACGGAAACTTAGCTCTGAAAGGATTAGATGAGCTGCTATTTTCCACCGAGGAGCAACGGCAGGAAGAAAAAAGAGAGCAGGTACAGCAAATCCCCATTGATGAGCTGCATCCGTTCACCAACCATCCTTTCAAAGTTGTGGACGATGAAGCCATGACCCGAACAGTGGAAAGCATTGCTCAGTTTGGTGTGCTGGCTCCGCTTATCGCAAGGCCGCGCCCGGATGGTGACGGCTACGAGATTATCTCCGGCCACCGCCGCCAGTTCGCCGCAAAGATGGCCGGACTGGAAACTCTGCCCGTCATCGTGCGTGATATGGACGATGATGCCGCCACGATTCTGATGGTTGATTCCAACTTGCAGCGAGAACACATCTCACCCAGCGAAAGAGCGTTCGCGTACAAAATGAAGCTGGATGCTCTAAAAAATCAAGGTGCTAGGTCGGATTTAACTTCCCGACAAGTTGTCGGGAAGTTGGAGGCTGCTGACGTGATAGGAAAAGCCACCGATGAAAGCGGCAGACAAGTACAGCGGTATGTCCGACTTACGAACCTTATTCCTGAACTGCTCAATATGGTGGACGAAAAAATGATTTCATTCAATCCTGCCGTAGAGCTGTCTTATCTCTCGCCTGAGCAACAGCAGGAAATGATAAAGGCGATGGACGATACGCAAAACGCACCTTCCGTTTCACAGGCAAAGCGCATCAAAGAACTGGCACAGAAAGGTCAATTCACCTCTGATGCCGTTGTTGCCATCATGGGAGAAGAAAAGAAAGGCGAACTGGACACAGTAACTATCAAAAACGACATCCTGCGAAAATACTTTCCGCGCAGTTACACGCCCCGGCAAATGGAAGAAAAAATCATACAGCTTCTGGATGCGTGGCAGAAAAAGCGTCAGCGTAGCAATGAGCGTTGACAGCGCATGAACCGATAAGACCCGATTGGGTCTTTTATTTTGAAAAAAAAAATTAGGAGGTAACGCCTATGAATAATACGATTCCTTTTCACACCGCAACTCACGCTCCGCAGATCACGGTGGATGTGAACATCCTGACCATGCTGAAACAGGCGGCATCCTGCCTGACCAAAATGGCAAGCGAGAATGTCTACCTTGCCGCCATCGGCCCGAACATGGAACTGACCATTATCGTGGAGGAGGATGCCCCTTCCATTCTGCCTTGTTTTGACGAGGACGATGCCCTGATTTCTGTGAAGGGTGCGCCGCTGTTTATCAGCTACAATCCGGCGCAGGTCCTCAAGCTGGCAGGAAAACGGTACCTGACCGGCCCGGTCATCTTCTACCGCACCGATGGGCACAGTACCATCGTGTCCCTGACGGTGGAGGACATTTACCGCTTTCAGACCTATCTGGAAAGTCACAGCACCACCCTGATGGCAGATGGTCAGAAGCTGACCTGCATCTGCATCGACTGAGGTGTGCTATGCTGAACTTTTTTATCGGATTCGCATTTTTTGAAGCCGGTGCGATTTTCGGATTCTTCGTGGCGGCTCTGATGCAGGCGGCACGGAGCGGTGAGATCGGACCGAACGGAAAGGAGGATTCGCATGGCTGAAAACACCTTGTCGGTGCTGAAAATTGCACCGGGACAGCATCCGCAGCAGGTCGAGATTGACAACAACCTGAAAGCCTTGCAGGAGGCGGTGGGCGGCACGATTGCTGCTGTTTACCCCTTTGCAGACCCGGTGGCCATCATCTGCAATGACGATGGTAAGCTCATGGGACTGCCCCTGAACCGTGCCCTGCGGGATGAAAACGGGCAGATGTACGATGCCGTTGCTGGAGACTTTCTGGTAGTGGGACTGGGCGAGGAGGATTTTGCATCCCTGACCCCGGAGATGGCGCAGAAGTACGAGCAGCTTTTCCATCAGCCGGAAGCCTTTCTGAAGCTGGGCAACCGTCTGTTGGTGCTGCCGGTGCCTGATGAACCGCCCACAGAAAAGCCCCGCACCAAGTCCCCGGCAGAGCATGACCGCTAAAAGTACCCTGCTGCACGGGAGGTGATGGCAGTGCAGGAAGAAATCGAACAGAAATCATTCAACATTATGATCTCCACCACGAAACTGTCTGCCCGGACTGTCCTGCGGGCAGTTAAAGCGGCGTTTCGGCTGTACCAGTCCAAAACATCCCAAGGTAAGCAGAGCGTCCGCACTCTTCTGCGGCAAAACCGGGGCGTGTCCAGCGTGGAGATCAGCAAGACCGGCATTCGTGGTCTGGAACGCTATGCCAAAAAGTACGGCATCGACTACGCCATCCGTAAGGACACCTCTGAGGTGCCGCCCCGGTATCTGGTCTTTTTCAAAGCCCCGGACGCAGAAGCC
>ERZ1027099.16-NODE-16-length-112192-cov-14.030133_pt1 | contig 112192 bp, 105 predicted proteins | sample MGYA00519408_ERZ1027099 | MGnify/ENA primary metagenome ERZ1027099 (study PRJEB26926, sample SAMN06164646) | human gut metagenome | biome: ENVO:00009003; feature: ENVO:2100002; material: ENVO:00002003 | host: Homo sapiens | place: USA | collected 2012 ...
AATCTTCCCCATTTAGGGAACTTTTGCAAATACTGTTTTATGGGAACTCTGCTCTACAGGATGCCCCGCTTTAAAAAGACCTATCGATCGTCCGCAGGCAGGCCTGCCGGACAATACCTTACTGGATGTAGTTGACGGTGGTGAACTCGCTGACGGTGGGCTTGGTAGCGTCGTCGGAGCTGTTATCAACAGTGATCTCGCCGCTCTTGATCTTGCCCTTGACTTCCTCGTACTCGTCGGTGGTGAAGGACTCGAAGTTCCAGCTGTCTGCATCGGTGGGCAGGCCGATATAATCGCCGTCCTCCAGACCGAAGTTGCCATTGGAACCTGCGATGTCGCCCCAGCTGCCGGCATCGATATCAGCCAGAGCAGTGTTGACAGCCTCGGTCAGACCCTTCATAGCGGAGGTGATGAACGGGTTATAAGCGTAGGTGCCATCTGCAACGCCGTTTGCACCGATGTAGTTCTGGTCAACGTCAACGCCGATGACGTAGCCGTTGTTCTTCAGAGCAGCCTCAACAGCGGAGGTGTAGATGCCGCCGCCGCAGGCAAAGACGACCTGAGTGCCGTTGGAGTACCAGCCCTCCATACGGGAGGTGATGTTTGCATCGCCGTAGAACTGGCCGCCGTAGAAGTAGTTGATCTCGATGTTCTGGCCCAGCTCAGCAGCAGCGGCGTCAGCGCCCTGCACGAAGCCGTAACCGTAACGGATAACAGCGGGAACAGCCATGCCGCCCAGGAAGCCCAGCTTGGTCTTGCCGTCCTTTGTAATGGCGTAGCCTGCCAGATAGCCTGCCTGCTCCTCCTTGAAGGTGATGCAGTAGCAGTTGGCGGGGATGGCGTCGGTGCCGATATCGCCCTGAGTCACATCGATGGCGATGAACTTGACATCGGGATACTGGTCAGCAGCCCATGCCAGAGAAGCGCCGTACAGGTAGCCGACACAGACGATCACATCAGCGCCGTCGTTGACAGCCTGACGGATCATGGTCTCGCGGTCCTCATCGGAAGCGTCAGCCTCGGGGATGTAGTACTGGCAGTTATCGCCCATGTAGCCGGAAACAGCAGTCCAGCATGCCTGGTTGAAGCTCTCATCATCGATCGTACCGGTATCGCAGGTCAGAGCAACCTTGACGATCTTCTCACCGCCCTCAGCAGCAGAGGAAGCGGTAGAAGCAGCAGCGGAAGAAGCGGTGCTGGTAGAAGAAGCGGAAGAACCACCGCAGGCGGTCAGAGCAGCGGCAGCGGCAGCGGCGCCAGCCACAGCCAGGAAATTACGACGAGAAATCATCATAATCAAACTCTCCTTTATTTTTAATAAAAATTGCGTCAAATAAATAAAATGCGCAGAACTGCACATTTACTGGCTCAAGTATAGCGACAAGCCGTGTCAGATGCAAGCAAATTCCGATTACAAAATCTTTACAATAATTTTGTAAGTTTTTATTAAAAGTAGCATTTATGCACAAATTTGCCGTAGTTCCGGCCATTTTTCGTGCACTCCCTGTGTTTTGCCGCACAATGCACGTATTGCCGTTGCTTTATTGTCCTGCAGTGCACCTCTGCATTTTTATCCCATCACTTCACGGCACGGTTGCCCGCCACATTGGAGGGGCCAAAGCCGAAGGGCAGCAGTTCGTCCATGCTGCGCTCGATAAAGTCTTCCGGCGTCTTTGCCATGATAACGTTCAGTTCCGGCCCGCCGAATTCAAACAAAGCCTGACGGCACACCCCGCAGGGGGAAGTGATCTGCTCGTTCACCTCACCGCGGCGGCTGCCCACCACAGCAATGTCGGTGAACTCGGTCACGCCCTCGGCCACCGCCTTGAACAGAGCCGTGCGCTCGGCACAGCTGGTGGGGGTAAAGGCAGCGTTCTCCACGTTGCAGCCGGTAAAAATACGGCCGTCTCTGGCGCGCAGAGCAGCGCCCACCATAAAATCGCTGTAGGGCACATAGGCTTTTTCCCGTGCAGCCAGTGCCATGCGGATGAGCTCCTTTTTTTCCTCCAAAGTCAGATTGGTCATATCCGTCACTCCTTTTTGGGTTTTCAGGGGGCGAAAACAGCGCGGCAAGCCCTTTTGCAGGCAAACCGCGCTGAAACGCGTTTTTAACGCTTAGTATTCTGCGCCCAGTGCTACCTTCATCATGTCGGTAAAGCTCTTCTGGCGCTGCTCGGCTGTGGTGATCTCCGGCGAGACAAAGCTGTCGGAAATGGTCAGCAGACAGGCAGCATTCTTGCCCAGCACCTGTGCATTGGCAAACAGAGCAAAGCTCTCCATCTCCACGCACAGGCATCCGCGCTCATCGCGCAGCTTTTCCCAGTAGGTGGGCTTCGCATCGGAGGGCTGACGGTAGAACACATCCGAAGAGTGGATATTGCCCTCGATGAGGGAAATGCCCTGCTTTGCGGCAGATGCGCGCAGCTTGTCGTTCAGGCTCTGGCTGGGCAGCGTGATGTCCCCTTCAAAGCCGCTCTGCACACGGGCATAGTTGCTCTCACTCACAGCACCGGCGGCCAGCACAGTGTCAAACAGTCTGGCCTTGTCGGTATAGCTGCCGGCAGAGCCAATGCGGACGATGTTCTCTACATCGTAGAACTTGAACAGCTCATAGGAATAAATGCCAATGGACGGCATGCCCATGCCGCTGCCCATCACGCTGATGGGACGGCCCTCGTAGGTGCCAGTAAAACCCAGCATCCCGCGCACGCCGGTCACCTGACGGACATCCTTGAGGAAGGTGTCCGCAATGAATTTTGCGCGCAGAGGATCGCCCGGCATCAGGACGGTCTTTGCAAAATCGCCTTTTTCAGCACTGATGTGAGGGGTAGACATAAAATCATCTCTCCTTTTCTGTTACATAATACAGCAGATGGGCCTTCTCCGGAGAAAAAGCCCTCTGCAAACTTACCTATACTTTCTGCGGTTGAACACATTCTGCGGCGCGATGTAGCTGCCGTTGCGGCGGATCTCAAAGTGGCAGTGGTTGCCGCTGGAGCGTCCGGTGCTTCCCACATAGCCGATCAGCTGGCCCTGCTTGACCGACTGACCAGAGTGCACCGCCAGCGACAGGCAGTGCGCATACACCGTGGTGTAGCCGCTGCCGTGGCTGATGATGACGGAGTAGCCGTAGCCCGTGCCGGCACCAGCCTTATTGTAGCCTGCCTTGGTCACAGTGCCGCCTGCCGATGCGTAGATGGGCGTACCCGCTGCAGCGCAGATATCCACGCCCTTGTGGCCGCTACCGTACCAGCGCGAGCAGTAGCGGTAGCCGGGCACCGGCCAGATGAACTGACCGCTGCCGGTGATGTAGGTGGTGCTGTTGGTCACCTTCTTGGTGCCCTTCACGATCTTTTCGGTGACAGGCTCCTGCACCACTTCCGTGCTCAGGATCTTCTGGGAAAGCTGGATGCCATCGGTGTTATAAACACGCTGCGCCGTGATCTGGCGCAGGCCGTTCACGCCGTTCTGCACCGTTTTCTTGGTGCCCACCGTGTACTCGTTGGAGGTAGTGGTCTCGGTGGAGTAGGGGATCTCTTCCTGCCATGTTTCCACCTTGGTGATGCGCACTTCCAGCATGGCTTCCTGCTTGGTGACGATCAGTTCATCCCCTGCCTGAATGTTGGAGTTTTCATTTAACTGTGCGCCTTTGAAGCTGGGGTTCAGCTCACACAGCTCCCGGAAGGTCAGATCGTTTTTCTGGGCAATGCTCCACAGCGTATCGCCCATCTGCACAGTATAGATCTTTTCCTGCTGCTGCACACCGGAAAGCTGCTGCTCCACATCTGCTTCGTTCTGGAAGCTGTCGTTGAAGTAGATACCGTTTTCCAGCGTAACTTCCTTATTGAAGCCCACGGTCATATTGGAATTTTCGGGGTCTTCATAGGGTTCCAGCAGGCTGCTCAGGTAGCTTTGCAATGCCGTGCCGTCATTGCACACGGCGGTCAGCTCGCCGTCCAAGTACAGGGCTGTGCCCTCGCTGATCTGGTCGCTGGCGCTCTTCAGGATGGCGTCCGCCATTTCGTTTTCATCCAGAGTCTTATGGGCCACAGTAACGGTGTAGGTAGGTTCCACGGTCCACTCTGTGTGGTCGGTACCGGCGTAATTGATACGTTCCTGTACTGCCTCGCGGGCGGAGTTGAACACGTCCTCGTTGGCCACATAGCCCACGGTCTGTCCGTTCACCTGCACTTCCAGCGCGTAGGGCTGACGGATGGTATTGTTGAACACGGTCACCATGACTGCCAGTGCACACACCGGCAGCACATACATGGCCATCCGCGGCAGGGTCCTGATATTGCGGCGCACGCCGCTGGTCAGATAATGTACACTTTCGCGGCAGGCCACGGCAAAGCCTTTTTCTTTGCGCACCCGATGGGCGTGGACCAGCAGGGAGCCGCAGCCCCGGAAAAACAGCCAGACTGGCCCGAACAGATCCCGGAACATCTGTGCAGCGCCCGGGAATGCGATGGCTGCCGTGTTTCTCAGCAATGCCGCAGCAGAGTGCCACAGCCACAGCCAGCTGCTGCGCAGGCCGCGTCCGGCGCGGACGAATACATATTCGGTGGAGTAGCCCAGCGCATACAGCGCCTCGCCAATAACCGGAACGGCAGCGTTCTGGGCGATCTTTCTGCTGAAATTGCTTACACGATTCTGCGTTTTACGGCGCAGCCGATGCCGGTGCAAAAGCCCCATGCACTGCAGCTGTGCCCAAAGGGAGCGCAGCTTCTGTCCCCACTTGGGCTTTGCCGGTGAGGCAGGCTGCTGCTCCTTTGTTTTATCTTCGATCAAAAGGTCTTTCTCCTTCCTTGCCGCCAGTGCACACAGCGGTGCGGGGGTAAGACGGCGGCTGTCTGAAACGTGCGCAGCCTTTTCCAGCGGCTCCGCGCACGCAGTTATCTTATTTTATTATACACCCTGTCGGCATTGAAACAAGCATTGTCACAAAATTTGGCAGGTTCTTTCACTTACTTTTCACCAAAAAGCTGTTTCATGTCCTGCGGCAGGGGGCTTTCCACCGTGACCACCGTGCTGTGCTCACGCACCGGCACCTGTACACGGATGCCGTCCGGCTGTCCGGCATATACCGGTACCTGAAAGCTCTGCCTTGCGCAGTGCAGCGCCTGACGGCCAATGCGCGCTCTGCTTCCGCCGTAAAGATCATCCCCCGCCAGCGGGTGTCCGATGGACGCAAAATGCACCCGGATCTGGTGCGTGCGGCCGGTCACCGGCACACAGGCGGCAAGGCTCAGGCCGTTTTCTGCCTTTAATATGGTATACTCGGTGCGGCTGGGCTTGCCATCCGGGGTCACACACCGCCCGATAATGCTCTCGGCCTGACGGCCAATGGGCGCATCGATCACGCCCGGGCCCAGCGGCAGCTCTCCCTCCACAACGGCATAGTAGAGTTTTTCCACATTCCGGGCCAGCAGCGGCGCAGCGTAGGCGTGCTTCGCAGCCAGAACAAGGCCGCTGGTGTCCTTATCGATGCGGTTCACCGGGCGGAACACCGGGCTGACGCCCTGCTGCGCAGCCCATGCCGCATAGCCGTTGGCAAGGGTATCGCAGGGGTAGTTCAGGGTAGGGTGCACGGCCAGATGAGGCGGCTTTTCCAGCACCACCGCAAACGCATCCTCATAGACCACCTTTACCGGGATCTCCGGCTGCGGAGCCACGCCGTCCCCCTCCGGCGGCAGCTCAAAGGACACCACCTGCCCCGGGTAGACCCGGCGGTTGGCAAGGACAGGATTCCCTTCTGCAAAGAAGCCGCTGCCCCGGAACTTGACTGCACGGGCAAGTTCGGTGGAGACGGCACACCGGCGCAGAAAATTGCGCACAAGCACGCCGTCCTGCGTCTGCGGCGTCTGCGGCACGGTAAATTCCAGCTGTATACACCCCACCCCCTGTGCAAAAAATATATGAACATTATACCAAAAAACGCTTCTACTTGCAAATCCTGCTTTTTTATGGTATCATGAGGAGCGGAAAACGAGTGGAACATACGGCGGCGGGGCGGCTTTGACCGCTCTGAGGAAAGTCCGGGCCTCACAGAGCACGGTAACTGCTAACGGCAGCCGAGGGTGACCTTAGGGAAAGTGCAACAGAAAACAAACCGCCGCAGCAATGCGGTAAGGATGAAACGGCGAGGTAAGAGCTCACCAGCGCATGGGTGACCATGCGGCTTTGTAAACCCTACCGGAAGCAACGCCTATATGGGACGTACAGCGCTGCTCGCGTGTCCCGAAGGCGGCACGAACCTGTCAGCAATGGCAGGTCTAGACAGATCGTCGTTTAATACAGAACCCGGCTTACGGTCTATCTCGTTTTCCATTTCTCAGTCTTTGCTTCCCGCACATTTTTGTGTGGGATTTTTTATTTTTTGTCCTTCCCGCTTTCTCCGTCGGGAGCAGGCGATGCTGTTTTGTTTTTGTCATTGTTCTTTTACTTCCCGTTTGGGTCTGTTTGTGGTATACTATGTGCACTGCAGGAAATTGCAGTCAACTAAGAAAGACAGGATGTGAAAACCTCCGATGAAAGATGGTTTTTTGAAAGCAGCCGCCCTTTCTCCCGCACTGCGGGTGGCCGACTGCGCCTATAACGTCCGGCAGATCACCGAGGCTCTGCGCAAGGCCGCAGCCCGCGGCGTGAAGCTGGCCGTGTTCCCCGAGTTCTGCCTGACCGGCTATACCTGCGGCGACCTGTTTCTGCAGCGTACTCTGCAGACCGGCGCGCTGGACGCTTTGAGCGCCCTGCTGGCTGAAACGCAGGAGCTGGACGTGGTGGCTCTGGTCGGCCTGCCGCTGCTGGTGCACGGCAAGCTGTACAACTGCGCCGCCGTGCTGTGCCATGGCAGGATCCTGGGCCTTGTGCCCAAGACCTATCTGCCCAACTACGGCGAGTTCTACGAAAAGCGCCAGTTCACCCCGGGCAGCACCGAGGTGGAGCTGACGGAGGTGTGCGGTCAGCAGGTGCCCTTTGGCACCTCCCTGCTGTTCCGCTGCCGCCAGATGCCCAGCTTTGTGCTGGGTGTGGAGATCTGCGAAGATCTGTGGAGCGCCCTGCCGCCCTCCACCTTCCATGCGCTGGCCGGTGCGACCGTGATCGCAAATCTTTCCGCCAGCGATGAGACCGTTGGCAAGGCCGAGTACCGCCGGGCGCTGGTGTCCAACCAGTCTGCCCGCCTGCTGTGCGGCTACCTTTATGCTTCCGCCGGGCACGGTGAGAGCACACAGGACATGGTGTTTGCCGGACATGACCTCATTGCCGAGAACGGCACCGTCCTCTCTGAGAACGCCCCCTTTGACGGCGGCTGTGCCGAGACCGAGATCGACTGCCAGCGCATGGAAGCCGAGCGTGCCCGCAACACCAGCTTTGAGCCGGCCGGTGAGGGCTACCAGACCGTGGAGTTCGATCTGGAGCCGGTGGAGACCGTGCTGACCCGCTGGATCGATCCCGCGCCCTTTGTGCCCGGGGACCCCAAGCGCCGCGCTGAACGCTGTGAGCTTATTTTGAAGATGCAGGCGGACGGCCTTGCCAAGCGGCTGGATCATGCCCACGCCAAAACGGCGGTCATCGGCATTTCCGGCGGGTTGGACAGCTGTCTTGCGCTGCTGGTGGCCGTGCGTGCCATGAAGCAACTGGGCCGCCCCGCCCGGGATGTGCTGGCTGTGACCATGCCCTGCTTCGGCACCACAAAGCGCACCCGCAGCAATGCAGAGATCCTGTGCGATGAGCTGCAGGTCTCCTTTAAGGAGATCGATATCGCCAACACGGTGCACAGCCATTTTGCGGACATCGGTCAGGATGAGAGCGTGCTGGACGTCACCTTTGAAAACGGACAGGCCCGCGTGCGCACGTTGGAGCTGATGGACACCGCCAACCGCACCGGCGGTCTCGTGGTGGGCACCGGCGACCTTTCGGAGCTGGCACTGGGCTGGGCCACCTACAACGGCGACCACATGAGCATGTACGGCGTCAACGCCGGTGTGCCCAAAACGCTGGTGCGCCACCTTGTGCGCTACGAAGCCGACATTGCCGCCACCGATGCCCTGCGCACGGTGCTGCTGGATATTCTGGATACGCCTGTCTCCCCGGAGCTGCTGCCCGCCAAGGACGGCGAGATCGCACAGAAGACCGAGGACCTTGTGGGTCCCTATGAGCTGCACGATTTCTACCTGTATCAGGTGCTGCGCTTCGGCTTTGGCCCGGCCAAGATCTTCCGGCTGGCAAAGGCTGCATTCGCAGGCCGGCCGGAGTACCCGGACAGTGTGCTGTACAAGTGGCTGCGCAATTTCTACTGGCGGTTCTTTGCCCAGCAGTTCAAGCGCAGCTGCCTGCCCGACGGCCCCAAGGTGGGCAGCGTGACCCTTTCGCCCCGCGGCGACTGGCGGATGCCCAGCGATGCCTGTGCCGCACTGTGGCTGGCTGAGCTGGAACAATTACAGATCAAGGATTAACGCATGAAAAATAAAAAGCTGCTTACCAATCTTCTGTTTGCCGTGGTCATTCTGGCCATTGCCGCTGTGCTGCTGGTGGTACGCCGCGTGCACGCTTCCGGCTCCGGACTGCGGGCCGAGCTGATCTACGGCGACAACAACACCACCATGAACCTGCCGCTGGACGTGGATGATACCTATGATGTGGATACCGGTTACTATACCGTCCACATCCAGATCAAGGACGGTGCAGCCCGGTTTGTGGATTCGCCCTGCCCGGATCACATCTGCGAAGGCTTCGGCTGGCTTTCCAACGAGGATCAGACCGCCACCTGCCTTCCCGCCCGTGCAGTGCTGACCATTGTACCTGTTTCCTGACAAAAAGGAGTGGTTTTGAATGATGGATGAAAACGATCGTTCCCACGAAGACCGCCGTTCTCTGCGGCACATCAGCCGCAAGGAAGGCTCCGAGGATACTGCGCCCATTGAGGTGGACAGCTCGGTGTTCTTTTCCGAGACTCCTCCGGAACCGCCGCAGACCCCGCCGCCCAAGCGTCCTTCTGCCCAGAAGCCCACGCACAAGCATCACGATGCACCGGTACCGCCGCAGGCGCATCCGCCCGTGGACGGAGCCGTGGCAGCACCTTCCAAATGGGGGAATATTTTGCTGATCTTACAAGGCCTTTTAAGTGTTCTGGCTCTGGTGCAGCTGTGGCGCACCCAGATGCTTCCGGTTCTGTATCTGGTCATTCTGGCCGTGCTGCTGGCGCTGCTGTGGCTGCTGGTAAAGCGCTGTCAGGAGTACAATGTTCCCGGCAAGGTGGCCCGGGTGTTCTCGGTATTCCTGTGCGCCGCCATGGCGCTGGGCTGCTTCTGGGCCCAGCAGGGCCTTTCCGCCCTGGGCAGCATGACCTCCGGCCTGCTCACCGGTGCCGAGGCCAACAAGATCACCAAAGAGCCCTTTGTGATCTACCTCAGCGGTGTGGATACCCGCGGCGAGCTGACCGAAAATGCCCGCAGCGATGTAAACATCCTTGCTGCCGTGAACCCTGTCACCAAGCGGGTGGCCCTCGTCAATACGCCCCGCGACTATTACGTAGACCTTGCCGGTACCAGCAGCAAGGACAAGCTGACCCACGCCGGTCTGTACGGCGTGGAGACCAGCATGGAAACGCTGGGCAATCTGTACGGCGTCAACGTGGATCATTACATCCGTATCAACTTTGCAGGCTTCATCAGCATCATCGATGCGCTGGGCGGTGTGGATGTCTACTCCGATCAGACGTTCACCTCGGTGGGCAGCCCCGGATACTACGATCCCACCACCTTTGTAGAGGGCTGGAACCATCTGGACGGTAAGTCCGCACTGGCCTTTGCCCGCGAACGCCACGCCTTTGCGTCCGGCGATATCCAGCGCGGCATCAACCAGATGAAGGTGATCGATGCCATGCTGAACAAGATCAAGTCCCCTGCCCTGCTGATGGGCTTTTCCAAGATCATGGATGCCGCCTCCGACTGCTTTGTGACCAGCTTTTCACAGGATCAGATCAGTGCGCTGGTGCGGATGCAGCTGAGCGACTTTGCCGAGTGGGATATTGAAAGCTATACCGTCACCGGCACAAGCTCCAGCAGCACCAAATGCTACTCTGCCAAGGGGCAGAAGCTCTACGTCATGAAGCCGGACGATTCTTCTGTAAGCAAGGCCAGGGAAATGCTCGCGTCCGTGCTGGGCGGTGAGGGCACCGTTGCCGACACCACCCAGAAGCCGGAAAAGACCGAGGTGTTTACCCCCACCACCGACCCGAACGCCGCTGTTTCGGAGGTGCCTGCCGAGAGCGTTCCCGAGGAAGTACCCGCCGAGAGCGTGCCGGAAGAGACCGTCCCGGCCGACCAGCCTGCAGATGCAGAGCAGCCTGCCGATACCCAGACGCCGGAGCCGGAAGCTCCCGCTGAGGGCGAGACCGGCGGGGACACACCTGCCGAAGCCCCGTCTATCTCCCTGCCCACGCAGGAAGAGGTGGAACAGGCTGCATCGTCCATCTACAATGCGGCTTCCTCCATCTGGGGTGCCATTCAGGATGCTGCTTCGCAGCAGAACGACGCGGCCTGACGATTTGAAATCTCCTCTGCGTAAGCTCCGGACTCTATAGCGGAAATATTATTTTATTTGCAAAACAGGAAACGACTGCGGTCATTTCCTGTTTTGCTTTTTCACCAGAAAGGCCGTGCCGCTGAACTGCATAAAAATGCCGCCTGCATCTTGAACCAATGCAGGCGGCTTTCTCATTCTATAAAATCATTACGCTTTGATCTCATTCCAGACGCTCTTGCCATCCAGACTGGAAGCATCCACATCCAGATACTCGCAGATGGTCTGGGCGATGGTGCCAAAGCACAGACGGGTGCCAAGGTCAACGCCGGGCTTCACGCCCTTGCCGCAGATCAGGTACGGCACATACTCGCGGGTGTGGTCGGTGGTCTTGGTATAGGACGGGTCACAGCCGTGGTCAGCCGTCACCATCAGGAGATCGCTCTCCCGCATCCCGGGGATGAAGTCTGCCACGAACCTGTCGAACTCCGTAGCAGCGGCGGCATAGCCTGCCACATCACGGCGATGGCCGTAGAGCATATCGAAGTCCACCAGATTTACAAAGGCAAGGCCCTCAAAGTCGCGGGTCTGCAGCGCCTTGGTGAAGGCGATGCCGTTGGTATTGCCGGTGGTCTTGATCTTCTCGGTCACGCCCTCGCCGTCAAAGATATCGAAGATCTTGCCCACGGCGATGACATCCCTGCCCGCGTCCTTCAGCAGATCCAGCATGGTGGCGCGGGGCGGCTTCAGGCTCAGATCGTGGCGGTTGGTGGTGCGGTAGAAGGTGTCGGCAGTATGGCCCAGGAAGGGGCGTGCGATCACGCGGCCCACGCCGTACTCGCCCTTGAGCATTTCGCGGGCGATCTCGCAGTAGCGGTAAAGCTCATGCACCGGCACCAGCTCTTCGTTGGCGGCCACCTGAAATACGCTGTCGGCACTGGTGTAGACGATAAGGGCGTTTTCTTTCATGGCCTGCTCGCCGTAATCCTTCAGCACCTGCGTACCGGAATAGGGCTTGTTGCACAGCACCTTGTGGCCGGTCTTTTCCTCAAACTCGTGGATGAGCGCCTCCGGGAAGCCCTCCGGAAAGGTGGGCAGCGGTTTGGGGCTGACAACGCCCGCGATTTCCCAGTGGCCGATGGTGGTATCCTTGCCCATGCTCTGCTCCTGCAGGCGGGCAAAGGAGCCGATGGGTGCATCGGTCTTTTCGCCTGCCGTGACGCCATCGATGTTGAACATGCCCAGTCTGCGCAGGTTGGGGCAGTTGAAGTTGGGATGCTTTGCAATGGCGCCCAGGGTGTTGGTGCCTTCGTCACCAAAGGCGGCGGCATCCGGCTCTGCACCGATCCCAAAGCTGTCAAGGACGATCAGAAAAACACGCTTCTCCATATCGTTTTTTCTCCATTTCCTCCGGAGCATGCCCCGGATAAGTGATACTATCTTTACTTATCATTATAAGCAAATCCCGCACCGGATGCAAGCTTTTTCGCCCTCTCGCAAATATCCGTCATTTTCACCAAAATGTTCGTCATTTTGTTCACGAATCGACCGGGCGTTTTTTCATTTTTGAGCGTAAATACGTCATTCCGTGGCAAAGATTTCTTGACCGCCTAAAAAATTCAGCCACAGCGCAAAGTTTTCCTTGCTCTATTGTATCCCAGCGGATATAATAATAGGTGGAAAAGTTTTGAACCACAGGATTTTTCCGTTTTTGTACCACAGCACGGGATTTTTCCCGTTGGCCGCGCGCAGCTGTCTGTATGACAGCGGACAGCCTGCCGCAAAATAGAGAATGTGAAGCAGTAGTTGGAGGTAGTAAAAGTATATGAGAAAAACAAAGATCATCTGCACTCTGGGCCCGTCCACCGATCAGGAAGGCGTTCTGCGCGAGCTGGTCGCCAACGGCATGAATGTTGCCCGTTTTAATTTTTCCCACGGCTCTCACGAGGAGCATCTGGGCCGCTTTGAAAAGCTGAAGGCCATCCGTGAAGAGCTGGGCAAGCCGGTCGCTGCCCTGCTGGACACCAAGGGCCCCGAGATCCGCCTGAAGGACTTCAAGAACGGCACCGAAATGCTGGAAGCAGGCCAGACCTTCACCCTGACCACCCGGGATGTGGAGGGCACCAAGGAGATCTGCTCCATTACCTATAAGGACCTGCCGCAGGACGTGCAGCCCGGCGGCACCATCATGCTGGACGACGGCCTGATCAAGCTGCAGATCATCACTGTGAACGATATGGACATCGTCTGCAAGGTGCTGAACAACGGCAAGATCAAGAACAAGAAGGGCGTCAATGTACCCGGCGTGCACCTGTCCATGCCGTATATGAGCCAGCGCGACCGCGATGACATCATCTTCGGCGCACAGCAGGGCTTCGACTTCATCGCTGCTTCCTTCGTGCGCACTGCGCAGGATGTGTACGACATCCGCAACCTGCTCAACGAGTACGATTCCGACATCCGCATCATTGCCAAGATCGAGAACCGTGAGGGCGTGAACAACATCGACAGCATTCTGGCTGCTGCCGATGCCGTCATGGTGGCCCGCGGCGATCTGGGCGTTGAGATCGACTTTACCGAGCTGCCCGGCATCCAGAAGAACATTATCGAGCGCTCCTTCTCCTTTGGCAAGCCCATCGTCACCGCTACCCAGATGCTGGACAGCATGATCGTGAACCCCCGCCCCACCCGTGCCGAGATCTCCGACGTGGCAAATGCCATCTACGACGGCACCTCTGCCATCATGCTTTCCGGCGAGACTGCTGCCGGTGCTTATCCGGTGGATGCTCTCAAGACCATGTCTGCCATTGCTGAGCGCACCGAGCAGGAGAACCACGCCCGCTTTGTTCCCCTCACCGAGAACACCGGCAAGATCAGCGTGAGCGATGCAACTGCACACGCTGCCTGCCTGACCGCCAAGGACGTGAACGCCGCAGCCATCGTTACCGTTTCCGAGTCCGGCAACACCGCCCGTCTGCTGAGCAAGTACCGCCCGGAGCAGCCCATTATCGCCTGCGTGATGAAGGAGCAGGTACAGCGTCAGCTGGCCCTGAGCTGGGGCATCACCCCGCTGATGATGCCTCTGGCACACAGCACCGATGAGCTGATCGAAATGTCCACCTCTCTGGCCAAGGAGAACGGCTACCTGCACAACGGTGAGCTGGCGGTCGTGACCGCAGGCGTGCCCGTGGGCGTGTCCGGCACCACTAACATGATCAAGATCCACATGGTGGGCAACTGTCTGGCTACCGGCGTGGGCGTTGGCCGCGAGAATGCCGATGTGACCAGCGCCACCGGAAAGGCCTGCGTCTGCCGCACTCTGGAAGAGGTGCGTGCAAAGTTCAAGCCCGGCATGGTGCTGGTGGTCCCCGCTACCAGCAACGAAATGCTGAGCTATGTGCGCGACGCCGCCGCTCTGGTGGTGGAAGAGCCGGGCCTGAACAGCCATGCCGCCATTGCCGGCAAGGCCCTGCTCAAACCCACCGTTGTGGGTGCTGCCGGTGCCACCAGCCACATCCGTGACGGCCTGATGGTCGCTGTGGACTGCGCGCACGGCAGCGTGCAGCGCCTGCAGGCATAAGCCAAAGGAGAAAACTCATGGAACGCATTGCAAGCTTCTGTGTTGACCATACCAAGCTGGACCGCGGCATGTATCTGAGCCGTCAGGACGGCGATGTTCTCACCTGGGACATCCGCATGAAAAAGCCCAATCACGGCGACTACCTGACCACCGGTGCCGCCCACACGCTGGAGCATCTGTTTGCCACCTATGCGCGCAACAGCGCCTTTAAAGACAGCGTGATCTACGTTGGCCCCATGGGCTGCCGCACCGGCTTCTACCTGCTCACCCGCGGCCTGACCCCCGCCGAGGCACTGGAACTGACGGTGGAGTCCTTCCGCTTCATGGCTGGCTTTGAGGGCGCAGTGCCCGGTGCCAGCGAAGTGGAGTGCTGCAACTACCGCGACATGGATCTGCCCGCCGCCAAAGCCGAAGCCGCTGCCATGCTGCCGGTGCTGGAAGCACTGACCGGCGACGAGCTGCATTACTAAGCTATCTTCACCCTTCAAATTCATCATCATAAAAAAGCGCTCTCCCACCGGGTCTTCCCGTGGGAGAGCGCTTTCGTTTTATTCGGTTTTTAAAGGCTATCCAATGCCTGCCGTGCAGCACGGATGTTTGCTTCGCTGGTCTGCCACACCTCAAACTCCGAAAAGCCGGGCAGGCCCATGGGCACGCCCTCGCGCCGGAAGGTCATGCGGCTTTGCAGCACCTGTTTGCCGGAAAGGTGAAATGCCCGCACACCGGTCTGCGCGGCCAGCACCGGGATGTTCTGTGCCGAGACCCCGGCACCTGCCAGAATCTCCACACCCTTCCCTGCCCGCTCTGTCAGCTGCCGCAGCAGTGCAGCGCCCTGCGGCGCGCTGGCCGCCTGTCCGCTGGTGAGGATGGTGCAAAGGCCCATCTCCCGGGCTGTTTCCAGCGCAGCAAAGGGGTCCGCGCAGACGTCAAAGGCGCGGTGCAGGGTACACGCCACCGGACGGCCCGCCTTCTCTGCTGCCTTGCGTGCCGCCGCATAGATGGGCTGCATGGCTCCTGCATCCAGCGCACCCTCCGGGGTCAGCACACCGGTCACGATACCGTCTGCCCCGGCTTCCACCAGCTCTGCGGCCAGCTGCTCCATCTGGGCAAGCTCATAGCTGTCATAGCAGAAATCGCCAAAGCGGGGCCGCAGCAGCGCCCGCACCGGCAGGCCGGTCTCTGCCTTGACCTGCTGCACCAGCGTCAGGCTGGGCGTGGTGCCGCCAACGATGAGGTCGGCACACAGTTCCAGCCGGTCGGCACCGCCGCGCTTTGCCGCCAGCGCACTGGCGGTGCTGTCCGCACATACTTCCAGAACAGAACGCATGATAATTCCTCCTTTTTTTGCCGGATGGCTCTCCGGCGCTTTGTTTTATTCTACCACATTTTTCCGGTTTGTAAAATTATTTTATTGTGCTCCGGCGATGCGGCAGAAAAAAGGCTGCGGCCTGGGTCTTATTCCTGCCGCAGCCTTTGTTGTTTTTGTTCAGATCAGGCCAAGCGCCTTGAACTCCTTTGCAATGCCGTCCTCATATACTGAGGGCGCAATGCGGTCACAGCGCTTTTTCAGTGTTTCAGAGCCATTGGCCATGCACACGCTGATGCCTGCCACATCGGTCATCTGCAGATCGTTATCGCTGTCGCCAAAGCCAATGGTATCTGCCAGCGTACAGCCCAGATGGTCACAGATGGCCTTGATGCCGGTGCCCTTATCAAATTTGCGGTTGATGAGTTCACCATTCACAAAGCCATCGGTCAGGCTGTCCAGCTTGCTCTCGCAGAACACGAACTGATCCGCATAGAGGCGCTTTGCCTCGGCAAGGTCGCTTTCGTGGTCGGCAATGAATACGATCTTATACAGCGGTTCCCCTTTGTAATCGGAAAGCGGCAGGATGGACATACCCTCTTCCATGGCTTTGCGCCAGCGCTCTGCTTCGCTGTTCAGCGGTGCGCCGTTCTTTTGATGGATAAAGTTCCACCTTTGGGTCATTTTGACACCGCCAAAAGTGGCATCCCGGGCTTCCAGCGTGCACTCCACGCCATGGCGTTCCAGCGCCGCGCGCACGCCTTCGGCCTGCTGCGGCTCCATGGGGATATCCACCAGAGTCTTGCCATCGCACAGCACATAGCCGCCTGCACTGCATACCGCGCCCGCAAAGCAGCTGTGGCGCAGCAGCGGCTCGGTCATGCGGTGGTTGCGGCCGGTGCACAAAAACAGCCTGTGCCCGTTTGCTTTGGCGCTGTCCAGCGCGGCCAGCGTGCTTTCCGGGATCAACATATCCCCCGGCGGCAGCAAGGTACCGTCAATATCCAGAAAAATCAATCTACGATCCATATCATCCTTACCCTCTGTTTACAGAGAACCGCGCTCCACTACCTGATACCCCAGCGTCACCTGACGCACCGGGCCGCCATGTTCCTTCTCTTCCAGCATCTGCAGCAGGATCCGGGCGGCTTCCTGCCCCACCTGCTTCTGATAAAACCGCACCGTGGCCAGACCCGGGTCGGTCACACTGCCCGCCCAGCTGTCGCCAATCCCTGCAAGGCCCACATCCCGTCCGATCTGCCGTCCTGCCTGCTTGAGCGCATGCATGGCGCCAAAGGCCACCGTATCGGTCACGCAGACCACACCATCCAGAAACGGGCAGCGGGTCAGCAGCTCCTGCATACAGCGCTGCCCCTCTTCCACGGTGAATGCATTGCAGCAGATGCGGGGCAGCTGGTCGCCATCCAGCCCTGCGTCCCTCAAGGCATCCTGCACGCCTTCCCGGCGCTGGATGCCGGTGGCATCGTCCCGTTCGGAGCCGCCAATGTAAACGATCCTTCTGCGGCCATGCTCCAGCATCCGCTGGGTCAGCTCCCGGGCGGCGGTATGGTCGTCGTTGTACACGCAGGCCACGTCCGGAAAACGCTGGCCTGTGACCACCACCGGTACACTGCAGTTTTTCAGCGCCTGTGCCAGCTGAGGGGTATAGTAGCTGCCCAGCAGGATAATGCCCGCCACATGGTTGCGCTGCATGGCAGTCAGATAGCCCAGCTCCCGCTGGGCGTCCAGCTCGGTGTTTCCCAGCAGCAGCAGATAGTTTCTGGCATCCAGCTCACTGGCGATCCCGGCGGTGAGCTGCCCGACCGACTGGGAGCCGATGCTGGGGGCGATCACGCCGACCTGATTCACTTTGCCGGTGCGCAGGGTCTGAGCGGTCGTATCGGGGCGGTAGCCGGTCTTCTCCACGACCTCCCGGATGATGGCACGCTTCTGCTCGCTCAGAGGCCCGCCGTTCAGGTAACGGCTGACGGCCGCACTGGACACGCCAGCCATTTTTGCAATATCACTGATGGTCATATTCGCGGTACTTCCCTCTTTTGAGGTGCATTGTTGTGTGTAAACGTTTTCATGCTTATTATAAACCGCTTTCACCCATCCTGCAAGATGTGCTTTTTCCGGTTTATCCCGGAATGCGATTTGTTTTTTTATTGACCGTGCACAAAAGACGGCCTTTTCTCCCGGCAAAAAACGACCATTTTCTCAAAGCAGGCGTGTCACACTGCTCCCATGCTCCAGGCACGCACCAGCAGCCCCAGCACCAACGCTGCCAGCAGCACGATCATGACTGTCTGATTGCCGGAATTTTTCCGTTTCTTTTTACAATTTGTATTTCCGCGGCCCTTTGCAGAGCTGCTGCGGCCGGAATTGCTGTGCGCTGCCGTTCTCTTGCCGGCAGAGCGGCTGCTGCCCGTTTTGCGGCTCTGGGCACTTCCGCACTGGTTCTGCCTTGTGCTCTGGCGGGATGTACTGCGGGCGGCAGGCTTTTCTTCAGCCGGTGCACGGCTGGATGCAACAGGCTCCTTTGCCCCGCAGCGGGACAAAAACTCCTCTGCCTGACGGTAATAGCGGGCCAGCTCGTTTTCCCGGAAGGCCGTGCCCGCATAGGCATCCTCCAGACATTCGATGGCTTCGTTGAACAGGATCGCCGCCTGCGCCGCGTCGGTCTGGTCGGTGGCGTGGGCTGCTTCGTTGCGGGCCGTGCGCACAGTGTTGCAGGCACGGCGGGCCGCACCCGGGCTGCTGGTGTTTCCCAGCAGATCCAGAGGCTTTTCCGCATCCTTTTCCGGGTCCAGCAGCACACGCATACAGATGGTGGTGTCCAGCTGCTGCCAGCTGCTCTTGCCGGAAAGATCCGGCATCCGGTCATAGTAGTCCGGGCTTTCCTGCTGGCGCTGGGCAATATGGTCAAGCAGTGCGCCCAGACTGTTGGAGCCGGGCTTGTGCTCCCAGTGCCAGCGCAGCAGGCGGCGGCTGATCTCATCGCAGGCGGTCTTGATCTCAAAAGCGGCCTGTAAGGCTTCTTCCGGCATAGTCGGGTTCTCCCTTCTGATATACAAAAAGCGGAGAAGGCAGATCAGCCCTCTCCGCTGCTGTTTGTGTTTACAGTACGAACTGATAGTACACGAAGCCGCACAGCGCCACAGCCGCGCAGATGACGGCAGTGATGGGCGGCACCCAGCGGATCAGCGTTTCTGCCACGCTGTCGCGCTCGTCCTCGTACTCCTCATTGTCCTCATAATCAGGCTCCGGCTGTTGGGCCACCGGCTGTGCACGGCGGGAGGCGGCAGGCATCACACGGGTGCCTTCCTCTGCCTGTGCACGCGCTACCCTGTCCGGGAACTGTTCCCGCATTCCGTCATCCAGCATACGGGTCGGCTCTGCAGCAGGCTCCTGCGGCTGCGGGCGGCGCGGTGCGCCCATGATGCGGGTGGGCTCCTCCTGTGCCGGCTGCACAGGGGCGGCTCCCATGATACGGGTCGGCTCTTCCTGTTCCGGCTGCGGCGCCAGAGGAGTTTCCAGCTCCGGCTCGGTCTGGGCAGGCTGTTCCGGCTGCAGCAGGGTGTTCAGCGCATTCTGCAGCAGGATGCGGTCACAGCCACACTCCGAGCAGTAAACAGTGTCTTCTTCCTTGGGATGGAACGCACCGCAGGCGCAGTACCAGCCGTTTTCAAACACCTGAGGCTGATACTTCAGCTCCGGGCGGTTCATGCGGACCTCCAGCGCCTTTTCCAGCTCTGCGGACAGGCGCTTGGGGGCAGGCAGGCGCACGCGCTTGATGGCATCCAGATGCACCACCCGCTTGCCGTTATACACATTGCACAGCGAAACATCCACGCTGGTGATCGCCTTGGAGGTAACGAACACAGCATCATCCATGCCAAACATTTCGCCGGGCTTCGCTTCCAGATCGCGGTATTCGAACCGGTCTTCGCACAGGATCACACCGTCTACGCCCTTGCACTTGAAGTGGATCTCCAGCGCAGTCAACGTCACCTTGGAAATGTTCTTGAAGGTCAGGCAGACCGCGTGCTCACCGCTGACATCCCCCTTGAGCAGCTCCACACAGACGAACTGCACCGGGCTGCCGGGGGTGTAATAGTTTGCGCGGGTCCGTGCGACCGGGTTAAAATTTTCCTCCACGACACTCGCTCCTTTCCATTTGGATCAAATCAGTTCTGCGGGTCCTGTGCATCCGGCGTTTCCGGTGCAGCGGTCTCCGGCAGCGGCTGGGCCGTTTCGGCCTGTTCGGCAGGCTCCGCAGCTTCTGCAGGCTGCGCCTGCTCTGCGGTCTCGGCCGGTGCAGCCTGCACGGTCTGCTCCGGCTTATCCCCTTCACGCGGGGGCAGGGTGCCGCCGGCCATGATGGTGTTGAACTCCTGCTCGTTGAGCTTTTCGCGTTCCATCAGAGCCTTTGCCAGCGCGTGCAGCTGATCGATGTGCTCGGTCAGGGTTCGGCGGCAGGTCTCGTAGGCTTCGTCGATGATATCCCGCATCTCGCCGTCGATCTCGGCAGCAGTGGTCTCGCTGTAGCCCTTGCCCTGACCCAGATCGCGGCCCAGGAAGGTCTCCTCCTGCGAGGTGCCGTACACCACAGGGCCGAGCCGCTCCGAGAAGCCGTACTTGGTGATCATCTGGCGGGCAATGTTGGTAGCCTGCTGCAGATCATTGGAAGCACCGGTGGAGATATCCTCCAAAATCAGCTGTTCGGCCACGCGGCCGCCCAGACTGGAAACGATATCCTCGAACATTTCGCCCTTGGTCACATAGCTGCGGTCTTTCTCGGGCAGATACATCGTGTAGCCGCCTGCCTGACCGCGGGGGATAATGGTGATCTCGTGCACACGGGGATGATGCTTGCAGTAGAAGCCCGCCACTGCGTGGCCTGCCTCATGGTAAGCAGTCAGCTTCTTTTCCTCGGGGGTCACAACGCGGCTCTTCTTTTCGGGGCCGGCCATGACCTTCATGGAAGCTTCCTCGATATCCTCCATGGTAATGGCCTTGCGGTTGCGGCGTGCAGCCAGCAGGGCTGCTTCGTTGACAAGGTTCTCAAGGTCTGCGCCCGCAAAGCCTGCGGTGCGCTGTGCAATGACCCTGAGAGAGACATCCGGGGCCAGCGGCTTCTTTTTGGTGTGGACCTTGAGGATCTCCTCACGGCCCTTGACATCCGGCAGGCCCACATAGACCTGACGGTCAAAGCGGCCCGGACGCAGCAGAGCCTTATCCAGAATGTCGGCGCGGTTGGTGGCCGCCATGACGATGATGCCGTCGTTGGCCTCAAAGCCGTCCATTTCCACCAGCAGCTGGTTCAGGGTCTGCTCGCGTTCATCGTGGCCGCCGCCTAAGCCGGCACCACGCTGACGACCCACAGCATCGATCTCATCTATGAAGATGATGCAGGGCATGGACTTCTTGGCCTTATCGAACAGGTCACGCACGCGGGATGCACCCACGCCGACGTACATTTCCACAAAGTCAGAGCCGGAAATGGAATAGAACGGCACACCGGCCTCACCGGCGCAGGCACGGGCCAGCAGGGTCTTACCGGTGCCCGGAGGGCCTACCAGCAGAACGCCGTGGGGGATGCGGGCACCCAGAGTGTTGAACTTTTCGGGGCTCTTGAGGAACTCCACGACCTCTTTCAGCTCTTCCTTTTCCTCGTCCTCACCGGCAACATCGGCAAAGGTAGCCGTCTTTTTGTTCTCGTGCTCATCCTTCACCTTGGCCTTGCCAACGTTCATGATTCCGCCGCCGCCAGCGCCGCCGCGCATCATGGAGAAGAGCAAAAAGCCGGTGCAGCCCAGCATTGCCAGATAGAACAGGATCTCCATCCATGGGATGCTTTCCTTGACAGGGGTATAATCGTACACCATGGGAGCATCCGGGTTTGCTTCGTCATAGGCGGCAATGTAGTCGCCCACATACTTGACGAACATGGAGGCATAGGGCAGCTTGTAGCGCACCGTCACAGTGCCGTCGCTGTTCTTCTGCGCAGCGGATGCAGTGCTGTCCGAAGAGGACAGCATCCCGCTCAGCAGGCCGCCGGTAGCCTGTGTGGTGCTCGGGGCCGTGGTATCTGGCAGGGGCAGGTTATTTTTGCCGCCTTCCTTGAGGTTCATGGTGATGACGCCGGTGTTCAGGTCCAGCGAGAACTGCGTGACCTGCAGGCTTTCAAAGTAATGCACCACCGTGGAATACTCCATGGAAGAGCTGCTGGCAGAGCCGGTGCCGCCCAGCACCGACCAGACCATCAGCACCGCCGCCAGCGCCAGCGCCAGGATCAGCGGATTGAAACGGGGTCTCTTGGATTGCAAAAAAATCAACTCCAGTTCTTGGATGAATTATAGTGTGAGAAATCACTTCTCGTAGACTTCAGGCTTGAGCACACCCACATAAGGCAGGTTGCGGTACTTTTCATCGTAGTCCAGACCGTAGCCCACCACGAACTCGTCCGGTACCTGGAAGCCCTCGTAGTCGGGCTGGATATCGGCCTTGCGGCGGCTGGGCTTGTCCAGAATGGTGCAGATCTTCACCGAGTTGGGGTTGCGCATCTTGAGCATGGGCACAAGGTTCGAGAGGGTGACGCCGGTATCCAGAATATCCTCCACGATCAGCACATCCTTGCCGGACAGATCGCCGTCCAGATCCTTGATGATCTTTACAAGGCCGCTGGTAACGGTGTTGCTGCCGCCGTAGCTGGACACCACCATAAAATCGATGCTGCACGGAATGCTCACCGCACGCATCAGGTCGGCCATAAACACCACCGAACCCTTGAGGATGGACACCAGAACAAGGTTTTTGCCCTCGTAGTCCCTGCTGATCTGCGCACCCAGCTCAGCCACCTTTGCCTTCAGCTCTTCTTCACTGACTAGAATGTTCTTGATATCATCATGCATGCTCATGATAGTTCCTCCCTATGTTCCATTTCCATCTGCAGCACCTGTGCAGTGTCCTCGTCCGGGGCAAGGCCCTCTGCAAAGCCTGCACCGCAGACCCAGAGCACCTCGCTGCCCGCCGCCAGCAGCGGCAGCTGGTCGCGCATCTGCGCGGGGATTCCCGCTTCGTTCATCCACTTGCGCAGCCGGTTGTGCACACTTCGCCCCGCCGGGCGGTAGACATCCCCCGGCTGGCGGGTGCGCAGAACAAGACCAGCATACAACGTAGTTATTCTAGCATAATCCGCCTGATTTTTTAAGTCTTTTTTATGAACGACTTGTATTTTTTCTTCAAAATCAGCCGTAAAAAGCTCTGCAGTCACCTTCCAGCCGCCTGCAAAGCCGTATTCTGCCTGTTTTTCCGGCACAAAAGGCCAGCTTTCGGGCTGCGGCGTGGTCTGCCTCTGCGGCAGCTCCGGCACCTCTTCCTGCCAGAAAAAGCCCTTCCCTGCACAAAAGCGCACCCGGCCGGTCAGCTGCACCGCGCCGCTGCCGCGCCGCACAAGGGCGCACAGCAGCTGCACATATTTTTCCTCTGCGTCACGCACGGGAGCCGTCAGCGAATGCATAGCCGCTTCCAGAACAGGCGCATCCGCAGCGGCCAGCGGACCCAGCCGCCACACCCTGCAGGCGTCCGGGGCCCTGATGCCGGCCTGAGTCCCATCCAGACGCGCAGCGGAAAGCAGTTCCTGCGCTTTCCGGGCAAAATAGGCATCCGCGCGGGCTGCCTTCTCGCAGAAGCGGGCAAGGTTTTCCACCGCTGCGCCGTTGGTGCTCTGCAGTGCAGGCAGTGCCGCACGGCGCACCCGGTTGCGGGCATAGGCATCGGTCTCGTTCGTCTCGTCCGTCACCCAGCGCTGCCCGGCTGCACGGCAGAAGCTTTCGGTATCCTGCCGGGTAAGGGGCAGCAGAGGCCGCAGATAAGGCCCGCGTCTGGGCCGGATGCCTGCTGCGCCGTGCATCCCCGTACCCCGGGCCAGACGCAGCAGCAGGGTCTCCGCCTGATCATTTGCAGTATGGGCTGTTGCAACGGCGTCTATCCCCTCCCCGCACAAACGCGCAAAGCAGGCGTAGCGCAGGCGGCGGGCCCAGTCCTCCCCGGCATGTTCCGGTACAGAGCCAAACTCTTCCGCATGGAACACCCGCAGCGGCACGCCCAGACGGGCGCATTCGGCCCGCACAAAGGCTTCGTCCCGGTGGGCGCTCTCACCCCGCAGGCCATGGTTCACATGGCAGGCAGAAAGCTCAAATCCGAACTCCGGCTGCAGGGCCAGCAGGATGCGCAGCAGTGCCATGCTGTCTGCCCCGCCGGACACTGCCGCTGCCAAATGCAGCTCATGCAGCGGAGCACCCGGGGTCAGCAGTGCTTCCCGCAGACAGTATTCCCGCACCCGGGCAAGGATCGTTTCGTTTTCCATCAGCGTTTGAAGTCCACATCCATAAAGCGGGTGTGGGCACCATCCCAGCCCAGCGGCACCGTGCTGGTCTCGCCGTGACGGTTCTTTGCCACGATGCACTCGGCGGTATCGGCGTCCACCTCCGCGCCGTCCGGGTTCTGGCTGGCATAGTAGGAATCGCGGTACAGAAACAGAACGCAGTCGGCGTCCTGCTCGATGGAGCCGGAGTCGCGCAGGTCGGAAAGCTGGGGCCGGTGGCTGGAGTTGTTGCCCTGTTTTTCCACCGCACGGGACAGCTGGGAAAGCGCGATGATAGGCACATTCATTTCCTTTGCCATGATCTTGAGGTTTCGGGTAATGGAGCTGATCTCCTGCACGCGGTTCTCGCTGCGCTGGCCGGTGGTCATCAGCTGCAGATAGTCGATGACGATGAGGCCCACGTTCGGGCGGGTGGGGTCCTGATTCACCCGGCGGATCTTTGCCTTCATCTCGGTGATGGTGATGCCGGAGGTATCGTCCATATAGATGGGTGCATCGTGCAGCTTTTCGGTGGCAAGAGCCAGATACTCCCAGTCCTCGGCACGCAGGGCGCCGGTGCGGAAGGCCTGACTGTCGATGCCGGCCTCAGCAGAAAGGATGCGGTTGGTCAGCTGTTCCTTGGTCATTTCCAGACTGAAGATTGCCACCGGAACCTTTTGCTGCATGGCCACGCGGGTGGCGATGTTCAGCGCAAAGCTGGTCTTGCCCATACCGGGGCGGGCCGCAAGGATGATGAGGTCGCCGCGGCCAAGGCCGGTGAGCACCGTATCCAGCAGGCGGAACCCGGTGGGGATGCCCTTGTATTTATCCGCATCCGGGCCGCTGATCTTCTGCAGGTTGGTCAGGGTCTCCACCATGCTGGAGGAAAGCGGCGTCAGTGCGCTGGAATCGCGGCCGGAGCGGATCTCATAAATGCGCTGTTCCGCGTTTTCCAGCAGCAGGTCGGCGTCCGGCTCATCTCCGGCATCCTGCAGGATGTCCTTTGCCACCCCCATCAGCTGACGCACCAGATACTTTTCCTGCACGATCTGGGCGTAGGCCTTCACATTGGAGATGCTGGGCACCGTCTCGGCAAGGCCGGTCAGGTAGACCTTTGCTTCGTCGGCACTGGGGAACACGCCGTCCGAGATCACCGCGTCCAGCAGGGTAACAAAGTCGATGGTCTGGTCGGCGGTGAACAGCCGCAGCATCTCCGAATAGATCTGCGCGTTCTGCCGGGTATAGAACATCTCCGGCCGGATGATCTCCACCAGATCGGTGAGGGTCTCTGGTTTGAGCAGCACCGCGCCCAGCACGCTCTGCTCTGCCTGCATGTTATAGGGCAGGTTGATGCCCACACTTTCCAGATTCAGTTCATTGGAATAACGTCGTTCATTCGGCATGGTCATTTATCCTTTTGCGTTTTTGCTGAAAAGCCAAAAAGCGCCCCCTGCTGTGAGGGGGCGCAGATGGCAGAAAAATCAGGCCTGTTCCACTTCCACCTGGATCTTGAAGGAAGCAACCACACCAACGTGCAGACGGACCTTGCCGTTGAACACACCGGCGTCCTTGATGTCCTTGGTCTCCAGCTCGATCTTCTTCTTATCGATGGGAGCGCCTGCCAGCACAGCCAGAGCATCGGCAACCTCCTTGCCGGTGACTTTGCCGTGCAGACGGCCGGATGCACCGCCCTTGGCCTTGATGGTCACGGTCTTGCCCTCGATCTTTGCCGCCAGAGCCTTGGCAGCGGCCACGGTCTCAGCCTCATGGAAGTCGGCTGCAGCTTCCTTGCTGCGGGCAACGTTCACAGCGCTGGCATCTGCCACAGCGGCCAGCTTGCGCGGGAACAGATAGTTGCGGGCGTAGCCGTCGGAGACCTCATGGATCTCGTCCTTCTTGCCAATGCCTTTGATATCCTGCTTGAGAATCACTTTCATGATAGTATCCCTCACTTCTCACCGGAAAACCGGTGCAGTTGTTGTGTTTATAGTATAGCGCATTTGTCGCTTTTGGGCAAGAGGAAGCGCCTGACCATTTAAAATGGCCGCCGCTCCGCTCTGGCCATATTCAGCGGAAATTTTATTTTTAATTTGTAAATCAGAAAAATCTGCGGATTTTTCTGATTTACTTTTTCACAGGAGGGGTCGTAACGGCAAACGGCATATGCTGCTGTCGGCCTGCGGCCGTCGCGCAGCGACTTTAATACGAAAAGCGTTAAGCAAAGCGGTTACGCCAGTTCCTTTGCAGCCACGTCCAGAGCCACCTCAATGACCTTGTCCATGTCGTAATACTTGTACTCACCCAGACGGCCGCCGAAGATGACGCCCGGCTCCGCATCGGCCAGCTTCTTATACTCGGCATACAGGGCACCGTTCTTCTCGTCATTGACGGGATAGTACGGTTCGTCGCCCTTTTTCCATTCAGCGCTGTACTCGCGGCTGATGACCGTTTTGGGCTGGGTGCCGAACTCAAAGTGCTTGTGCTCGATGATGCGGGTGTAGGGGGTCTCGGCGTCGGTGTAGTTGACCACCGCGTTGCCCTGATAGTTGTCGGTGTCCAGCACCTCGGTCTCAAACCGCACGCTGCGGTACTGCAGTGCGCCCAGACGATAGCCGAAGTATGCGTCCACCGGGCCGGTGTAGACCACCTTCTCTGCCAGTGCGTTCAGTGCGTCACGGTCAGCCAGATAATCCACGCCCAGACGCACCTCGGTGCCGTCCAGCATTTTTTCCACCATGGCAGTGTAGCCGCCATTGGGAATGCCCTGATACAGTGCGTTGAAGTAGTTGTCGTCGTAGGTGAAGCGCACCGGCAGGCGCTTGATGATAAAGGCCGGCAGCTCCGTGCAGGGACGGCCCCACTGCTTGCCGGTGTAGCCCTTGATGAGCTTTTCGTAGATATCGGTGCCCACAAGGCTGATGGCCTGCTCTTCCAGATTCTGCGGGTCGGTGATGCCGGCAGCAGCCTTCTGCTCCTCGATCTTGGCCTTGGCCTCGGCGGGGGTAACAACGCCCCACATCTTATTGAAGGTGTTCATGTTGAAGGGCAGGTTGTAGATCTCGCCGTGATAGTTCGCCACCGGGCTGTTGGTGTAGCGGTTGAACTCCGCAAACTGGTTCACATACTGCCACACGGCCTTGTTGTTGGTGTGGAAAATGTGCGCACCATAGCGGTGGACGTTGATGCCCTCCACCTGCTCGGTGTAGATGTTGCCTGCAATGTGGCCGCGCTTGTCAATGACGAGGCACTTTTTACCTGCTTTTTTTGCTTCCTGTGCGAACACGGCACCATAAAGGCCGGCGCCGACGATCAGGTAATCGTATTGTTTCATAGGTATGGACCTCACTCTTCTGGTTATTTTCCCTCGGCACCGCCCTTTTTCTGCGATGCGTAGTATTTGTCGATGGCACCCTCGATGCGGGAGCGGGCTGCCTCCGGCGTGATGTGCTTGAGCTGTGCCGCGGCCATGGTCTGGTGTCCGCCGCCGCCCAGACTCTCCATGATGACCTGCACGTTCACAGCGCCCAGACTGCGGGCCGAGACGTTCACGCCTGTGCCCACCTGCACCGCCACAAAGCTGGCATCCACACCCTGAATGGTCAGCAGGTCGTTTGCCGCCTGTGCAATGGCCACACGGGCCTCCGCAGCCACCTCACCGCCGATGGAAATGGCGCAGTTCCGGTACATTTTTGCTTTTTCCACAAGCCCCGCCTTGGCGTTGTACTCCACCATCGTCACGTCGAACAGCTGGCGCACCCGCTCGGTCTCCGCACCGTAGCGGCGCAGAGCAGCGGCGGCTTCAAAGGTACGCACACCGGTGTGCAGGGTAAAATCGCGGGTATCCAGCATGATACCGGAGAGCAGGCCCTCGGCTTCCACCCGGTTGGGTTTGTCGTCGCGGTCGCCCACGTACTGCAAAAGTTCGGTGACCAGCTCGCTGGCCGAGGAGGAATAGGGCTCATGGCAGACAAGGTCCGGGTTCTGGATGTAGCCCACGCCCTTGCGGTGGTGGTCGATGACGGCCACCCTGCCGCATTTTTCCAGGATCTCCTTGCTCTCCACAAGACCTGCCTGATATGTATCCACCACGATGCACAGGGTGCGTTTGGAAATAATGGGCAGGGCATCCTTTGGGTCGATGAAATCATCCCGCTGGCCCGCTTTGCACAGGGCATCGATCAGGCTGCCCGCCAGCGTGGCGTCCCGCCGCACTGCGATCACCGCCGGGACGTCGCAGATCTTGCAGATGCGCAGCACACCCTCGGCAGAGCCAATGGCGTCCAGATCGCTCATACGGTGGCCCATGATGACCACATGGTCGGCTTCCTTGATCAGCTTCACCAACTGATCGGCCACGATGCGGCTGCGCACCTTGCTGCGCTTTTCCACGCCATGGCTCACGCCGCCGTAAAAGGTAAAGCCGTCCGGCGTCATTTCAGCCGCCTGATCGCCGCCGCGGCCCTGCGCCATATCCAGTGCCTGCACGGCCATATCCTGCGCTTCCCGCAGGGTCTTGGCATCGCGGCCAATGCCGATGGACAGCGAAAGATTCACGCTGGGGTCCAGTGCGCGGATCTTGTCCAGCACATCGTAGCCCCGGTTGGCGAACTGCTCCATCTGGCGCTCTTCCACCACGGCGATGTAGCGGCCGCTGGCCACACGGCGCAAAAAGCCGCTGCCCCGGCCGATCATATCCTCCAGCGTGCGGTTGATGCCTTCCAGCAGGCGGGCGCGCTCGCTGTCCAGCATGTCACCGAACACATCGTCGTAGCCGTCCACCAGAAACACCAGATAACCCGGACGGCTGGCCTTGTATTCCGCCTCCACCTTGCGCAGGGCGGTCTCCTCGTTCAGCACCAGCAGGGTCATGCTCTCGGCATTACCGGGCACCGTGGAGCTGTGCACGCTCCACATGCCGTCCGCGAGGGTCAGCAGCTGGCCCTCCTGCTTGCGGCACTGCTGCAGGTCAAGGCCGGGCATCACCTTCTGCACACGGCTCACCAGCACATCCTGCCCGTTCAACAGGCGGGCGCGGAACTGTGCATTGTACCACAGCACCGTCTCACCGGAAAGCAGCGCGGCCGGCTGAGAGAGCGGCTCCAGACTGAACTGCAGTTTGGAGCTTTCAAAGCTGCCGCCGCACATCCACCGGGCCACCCACTTGCGCAGCTGGCAGCGGAACAGCACCACCACAACGCCCCACAGCACCACCAGTGCCAGCAGCGCAGGCCATGCCGTGGGCCGCTGGACCAGCAGCACCAGCACCAGCAGGCCGCACAGCACGGCCAGACTGGCGGTGAGCATCTCCAATGTCCATCTTGGTTTTTGTTTCATCAAATCTCCTGCCTTCCGCCGCATTGTTTGCGGCAGCGTGCCCGGATCAGACCTCCATCAGGATGGGGAGGATCATCGGGCTGCGCTTGGTGCGCCGATAGATATAGCTGCTCAGTGCCTCGCGCACACGGGTCTTGACGCTGTTCCAGTCGCGCACATGTTCGTCCACGCAGCGGTCCAGCGCATTTTCCACGATGCTCTGTGCACCGTCCATCAGGCTCTCGTTCTCGCGCACATACACAAAGCCGCGGCTCACAAGGTCGGGGCCGGCCAGCACTTTGCCGGTCTTGCTGTCCACGGTGGCCACGATGATCACCAGACCGTCCTCGGACAGGTGCTTGCGGTCGCGCAGGACTACATTTCCCACATCGCCCACGCCCAGACCGTCCACCATGACGGCACCGGCAGTCACCGGCTCGCCCAGCTTCATCTCATCCTGACTGAGGATGACGTTGGAGCCATTCTCCGCAATGAGGATGTTGCTGGTGGGGATGCCGAGGCTTGCAGCAGTGAGGGCATGCTTTTTGAGCTGCTTGTACTCGCCGTGCACCGGCAGGAAATACTTGGGCTTCGTCAGGGTGAGCATGAGCTTCTGCTCTTCCTGACAGGCGTGGCCGGAAACGTGCACATCGTACATGCTCTCGTAGATGACCTCTGCCCCCAGCAGCAACAGACCGTTGACGATCTTGGTCACGCTCTTCTCGTTGCCGGGGATGGGATTTGCCGAAATGATAATGAAATCGCCGGGGCCCACCCGCACCTGACGGTGACTGCAGGACGCCATGCGGGAAAGGGCGCTCAGGGGTTCGCCCTGACTGCCGGTGGTAATGAGCACTACCTGCTCCGGCGGGTACTGGTTCAGCTCATCCACGCTGATGAGGGTGCCCTCCGGGATGTGCATATAGCCCAGCTCCTGCGCCATGGCGGTGTTGTTCACCATGCTGCGGCCGCTGAAGGCCACCTTGCGGCCATCCTCCACAGCCAGATCGATGATCTGCTGCACGCGGTAGATGTTAGAAGCAAAGGTGGCAATGATGATCCGCTTGTTGCGGGCACGGGCGAACAGATTGCGCACGCCTGCAGCCACCTTCTGCTCGGTGGCGGTAAAGCCCGGGCGCTCGGAGTTGGTGGAATCGCTCAGCAGGGCCAGCACGCCGCGCTGACCGTACTCGGCCAGTGTGGACAGGTCGGTGACGCCGCAGGCCAGCGGGGTATAATCGATCTTGAAGTCGCCGGTCTGGATGATGGTGCCCGCCGGGCTGTCGATGGCAAAGGCCACCGCGTCCGGGATGGAGTGGTTCACATGGATGGGCTCAATGGTAAAGCAGCCCAGCCTGATCTTCTGTCTGGGGGTGATCTCCACGAACTTGGTCTTGCCTGCCAGACCGAACTCTTCCAGCTTGTTGCGGATCAGTCCGCAGGTCAGGCGGGTGCCATAGATGGGCAGATCAAATTTCTGCAGCAGATACGGGATGCTGCCGATATGGTCTTCGTGGCCGTGGGTGATGAGCAGGCCCTTGATCTTATCCTTGTTCTGCACCACAAAGGTGAAGTCCGGGATGACCATGTCCACACCGTACATGTCGCTGTCCGGGAACACCAGACCGCAGTCCACGATGATCATGTCGCCGTTGCACTCGTAGACGGTCATGTTCTTGCCCACTTCACCCAGACCGCCCAGCGGATAGATGTGGATGGGCACCGCAGCCTCTCTGGGCTGCTGCGGGCGGCGGGGCCGGCGGTTATAATAAGGACGGCGGGTGGTACGGGGGCGCTTTTCGCCCGTCTGCGCGGCAGGTGCGCCCGCATTCTGATTTGCTGCTGCGGCCTTGCCGCGTGCGGAAACATTGGTATTTTCTTTTGACTGTGCCATTCTGACCTCCAAAATAATTACAGCGCAGGCCGTCCCCGTTTGTGGGAACAGCCGCGCTGTGCATGGGAAGCACCTTGAAAAATCGCATCGGCTTCCGTTGGATGCACCGTATAGAATTTATTTCTCAGCGTGTTTTTTGCAAACCGCTGCCTGTTCCGTAAGAGGTTTTGTGCCAGATAAGTCCATCTGCTCGATGCGACCGTGGCTTTTCTGTTGGAACGCCCGGGCACACGCCTGCGGTGCGCCCCTATACGCATTTTGTTAGGATAAGTATAGTATTTCCCGGCGTTTTTGTCAATTCCAAGGTTTGGCAGCTCCGGCACGGAATATACATTCGCACTTGACAGAAGCCCAAAAATAGCGCTAAATAGAAGCAACTCATTTTATAAGGAGAACCGCATGAAGCAGGTCGAAGTGTACACCGACGGCGCATGCAGCGGCAATCCCGGCCCGGGCGGCTGGGGTGCCGTGCTGCGCTACCGTTTTAACGGCAAAGTCTATGAAAAGGAGCTCAGCGGCGGTGATGACAGCACCACCAACAACCGCATGGAGCTGACAGCCTTTATCGAGGCGCTGCGTCAGCTCAAGGAGCCGTGCGAGGTGCGGCTGTGCTCCGACAGCCAGTATGTCATCAACGGGCTGCAGAAGGGCTGGGCCAGAGGATGGCAGCGCAGGGGCTGGAAAAAAGCGGATGGCTCCCCTGCCCTGAACCCGGACCTCTGGGCACAGGCACTGGAGCAGGAAGCCCGGCACAAGATTACCTACGTCTGGGTCAAGGGCCACGCAGGCCACCCGGAGAACGAACGCTGCGACCAGCTGGCCGTGGCACAGAGCAAAGCACATGGCGGGAGGCAGGGAACATGAGCGACACATTTTTGCCCGGCAGCGGGTTTGACACCTACGAGAGTCAGGATAAAGTTCTGGTGCAGATGGACGGCAGCAGAGAATGCGCCGTAGCCGTGCGCATTTTACAGCAGCAGGGCTTTGCCGTGGCAGGCGCCGCCGTGCGGCTGGACGCCGGGCAGGCCGCCGGAGCGGAGGCGGCCCGAAAGGCGGCGGAAGCCCTTGGCATCGAGTGCATCGTGCTGAACGCCGAAGCACTGGCCGGGCAGGACGCCGCCGTTCTGGGCGATGGCGGCACGCCGCTGTTTGCCGCCCTGCTGACGGCTGCAGACAAGCTTGGGATGCAGTATGTGGCAACCGCTCACCGTGCCCGGGTGGAGACCGGCGCAGACGGCGTGCACACTGTCTGCCCGCCCGCAGGCACCGGCAGCGATGACAGCACGATTCTTGCAGCTCTGCCGCAGGAGACACTGGCACGGCTGATCTTGCCGCTGGGCGATTTTGCCCCGGAAGACGTAGCCGAAATGGCCGAGGATTTTAAAGTTTAACAAATACGATTTGGAATAGCCTCCGTTGAACTCTGGCCATATTCAGCGGAAATTCTATTGATAATACGAAAATTGGGAGCATCTGCAGATGCTCCCGATTTTCATTTTCACGGGAATGGGGTCCGAACCGCAGAATGCATTTTTGCTGCCGTGTGCCGCAGCGGCCTTTCCCGTGAAAAAAGAATTCCGGAAAATCCGCAGATTTTCCGGAATTCTAATATAAAAAATAATGTTTTCTCTGATTATGGCGCAGCGCACGCAGAGCCATTCCAAATTGTTTTGTCAGTTCTGGGGATGCACGATATCGCGCCAGTCCAGATCGCCGCGCTCCAAGCCGTGGATCAGCACCTCGGCGGTGGCGATGTTGGTGGCCATGGGGATATTGTGCACATCGCACAGGCGCAGCAGCGTCATTTCGTTGGGCTCGCTGGGCTTTGCGTTGATGGGGTCGCGGAAGAACAGCAGCAGGTCGATCTCATTGCAGGCGATGCGGGATGCGATCTGCTGGTCGCCGCCCTGCACACCGGCCAGAAAGCGCTGCACCTGTAAACCGGTAGCCTCAGCAATCAACTTACCGGTCGTACCGGTGGCCACCAGTTTATGCTGGCTCAGGATACGGCAGTAAGCCGTACAAAACTGAACCATCAGCTCCTTTTTGGAGTCATGCGCAATGAGTGCGATCGTCATCCGTTACCCTCTCCTCTTTCTTCACGATGCGGACCCACTTATAAAAAGTCCTTTGGTTGAAATGATATCACAAAATCCAATCTTTTACAACCGGTTTTTATACAAAACATTCAATTTTGTTTTCTTTTCAGGGGTGTTCCCATTCAAACCACCGCTGCAGCGCCCTTTCCCGCGTCGGTTTTGTCTCCCGTTTTCAGTTCTCCGGCGCAATGGCATCAGGGTTTTGTTCAGCCTGCGCTACGTCCGGCCCATCCTGTACAGCAGGCTGCGCTGTGTCTGCGGCAGGCCCTTCCGGTGCAGCGTCCTGCGCTGCGGGAGCCGTCTGCCCGGCCTGCGGCGCAGCGATGTCGGCGGTCTGCCCGACTGCCGTTTGTCCTGCGGCATCGGTCTGGGACGCGTCCTGTTTCGCCTGCTCGGCCTCTTTTTCTTCCTCTGCCTGCTGGGCAAGAGAGCCGTCCTTCAGGGCAAAGTAGGCATTGGCGATATCCACCACCAGATCACCGGTACGGGCACCGTAGCCGCCGTACTCAATGGTGATGCCAATGGCGATCTGCGGATCGTCCGCCGGCAGGTAAGCCACCATTATAGCGTTCAGATAGTGCTTGCCTGAGGCATAGGTCTCGCTGCGCTGGGGCGTACCGGTCTTGCAGGCGATGGGCACCGGATAGCTTGAAATTTTGCCGCTGATGGTGCTGGGCACCTGCTTCATGCCCTGACGCACCAGTTCAAAGGTGTTGCCGGTGCCCTCGATGACATCCATGACCTCGGGCTTGGTCTCGCTGAGCACCTCGCCGGTATTGGTATCCAGAATGGCCTTGACGAAATGCGTGCGGTAGCGGGTGCCGTTGTTGGCCAGCGTTGCCGCATAGGTGGCCAGCTGGATGGGGGTGACCACCGTGTTGCCCTGACCGATGGCGGCCTGAACGTCCAGCGATGCGGTATAGTTGGAGTCGTTCTTGGTGGTCAGCCGTCCCAGCGCCTCACCCACCTCCACGCCGGTGCGCTGGCCCAGACCCAGCTTATAGGCATAGGCATCATAGACGTCACTGGTCAGGCGGCGGCCCACATCATAGAAGAAGACGTTGCAGCTCCACTTGATGGCTGTGATCACATCGATGTTCCCGCTGTGGCCGTGGCGGGTGCAGCGGGGATGATAGTCCTTAAAATAGTTGTACACGCCGTTGCAGTATACGGTAGAATACTGATTGATGAGGCCGCTGTCCAGCGCAGCCACCGCCACGGCGGGCTTGAAGGTGGAGCCCGGCGTATACAGGCCCTGCAATGCGCGGTTGAACAGCGGCAGGCTCGGGTCAGAGCTGTACTCACTGTAGTTGGACGCATACAGGTTCTGGTCATAGCTGGGGTAGTTGGACGCTGCCATCACGCTGCCGTCCTTCACATCCAGCACCACCACCGCACCGGCGGCAGCTTTCATGGTGCCGGTGTTGTACACGCGGTTGATCATGTCGATGTTCTCTGCCAGTGCCTTGTCCACAGCGCGCTGGAAGTTGCTGTCGATGGTCAGCTGCACCGTGTGGCCCGGCTCCGGCACTGTGGTCAGGCGGGTATCCACGATCACGCCGTCCGAGTTGCGGGTGATCGTCTCCACGCCATCCTTGCCGCGCAGCTCGTCCTCATAAACGGATTCCAGGCCGGAAATGCCCAGAACATCGTTCATATTATAGCCTTTTTCCCGCAGCGGATAGGTCACCTGACCATTTGAATCGGTCACCTTCCACTTTTCAGCGGTGATCTTGCCCACACGGCCCAGCACGGCCGGGATGATATCGCTCTGATCGTAGCTGCGGGCACTGGTCTCCACGATTTCCACGCCGGGCAGCTGCAGGCTGTGCTCCTTGATGGTGGCCACCGTTGCCGCGCTGACGTTTTCTGCCATGACAAAGTTGTTCACATTGGAAAAGGCCTGCCGGTCCATCTCGTAGTGGATGCCGGCCAGCACCCGCTGCCATTCCAGCGAGAAGCCCTGCAGCTCGTTCTTTTCCACCAGCATTTCCATCACATCGTTGGCGGTGGCATACTGCTGCAGGCCAAGGGTCTCCTTCATATCCGCCAGCTGCTTCTGGTCGCTGGCAGAAGAATCATCGTCTGTAAAGGCATAGCGGCCTGCTGCGTCCGGCTGGCCGATGAGCAGGGTATCATTCCAGCTCTCGCCGTTTTCCCGCAGCAGCTCCACGATCTGCTGCAGCATGGCGTCCAGATCGCGGTCTCCCATCAGGAGCTTGTTGAGCACCACATTATAGCTGGTGGCCGTGGTGGCAATGCGCCGCCCGGCGCTGTCCACGATGTCGCCGCGGGCCGCAGTGACCGTGAAATTATAGTCGGTGGTGTTGGTCGCCTTGGCTTTGAAATCGTCGCCGTTGACCAGCTGCAGAAAGATCAGCCGCATCGCGTACAGGCCCATGATAACACAGGCCACTGCGATGAGCAGGAGCATCCGGTGCAAGACGGTTTTTCGTTCGTTTTGGTTCATCCGCGTTTCCTCCGGCGGTTCAGATCACGCCGTTGTCGATTTTGAACTCGTTATAAATGCGCCGCACCAGACTGAACAGCACCAGCGACGGCACCAGCGTCATCACTGCCGAGGGCAGCACAAAGGTGAGCCAGCGGCTCAGCGCCCAGCTGTAACCCGGCATATAGTAAAAAAACAGCCAGTCCAGCGAGAGCACCACAAGGGCCGTGCCGGTGCCGATGAGCGCAAAGTTCCATGTGCTGCCCTGCAGATATACCTGCACCAGCACCGAAAGCGCAAAACAGAGCAGGAGCAGTTCCAGCGCCAGCATTCCCACCGTGCGCCCGGCGGTGTAATCCCACAAAAGGCCGCCTACCGCGCCGAACAGCGCCCCGGCAAACTCACCCTCGTACACCGCCACCGCAAGACAGAGCGGCAGGATGAAAAGCGGTTTTGCCTGCCCCAGCCGGAACAGGCCGGGCGTGGTCTGCAATGCTGCGCACACAAACAGCGCTGCCGCATAGCAGGCCCATTTCAACGCCTGACTGCGGCTGCGCATACGGCGTGATTCCATACCGGTGCCTCCTTAATAATCGGTGATGACAAAAACATGCTTGACGGTGCGCGGGTCTGCGCCCGGGCGGATGACCGCCACCGAGGATTTGCCGCTGACTTCCGGCTCCATCTTCTGCACCACGCCCACCAGCACATCCGGCGGGAACACGCCGCCAAGGCCGGTGGTGATGACCTGATCGCCCATCTGGGTCTCGGCGGCACGCTCCAGATTGGTGAGCACGCACAGGCCGTCACCGGCGTAGTCGGTGCTGCCGGTGAGGATGCCATTTTCCCGCGTGCGGGACACAACGCCCGCTGCGTTGAAGCTGGGATGCAGGACGGTCATCACCTTGCAGCTGGTGGTATCTGCCTCCACCACGACGCCCACAAGGTATCCCTTATCGCTGATGACGGCATCGCTCACGGCCACACCGTTCACGGTGCCGCAGTCCAGCGTAAAGCCGCCAAACTCATCCAGCGGGTCGCGGCCGATCACAAAGCCGGAAACATAACTGGCCTCACTGTTGGCATCCTGAATGCGGGTCAGTGCCTTGTAGGCTTCGTTCTCCGCCTTGATGCGGTCGTAGTCCACCATCTGCTGGCGCAGTTCGGCGTTCTCGGCTTCCAGCTGTTCGTTTTGGGCCATCACATCATCGATGCTGGTGTATTTTTCCCACACCGAACCGATGCCGCCGCTCAGGGCCGAAGTCACCTTCTGAAACGGCGTAAGCACCACGCTCAGCAGCTCCTGCGGGGCGGCAGTCAGCCGGCCATTGGCACCGGCATAGGCCATGATTCCCACCAGAAACACCGCCACCGCCACCAGTATCTTAAATTTCCATGTGTCAAAAAAATCCTTCAAGGGGGTGTCCTCCTGTTCGGGCTCCTGCCATAAGAAAAGCGCGGACAGCTCTGCCATCCGCGCAAGGAACATTGTTTGCCGCGGAAATCAGCGCAGGCGCTGCGCAAAAGAGCTTTTTCCGCAAGTACGGGCTGCGGCCCGTGTTACATGTGTCCGCCGTCGGTGTCCAGCACATCATGCAGGACGTCCACGTGATCCAGGACCGCACCGGCACCCTTGGCCACGCAGTCCAGCGGATCTTCCGCAATGTGCACGTCGATGCCGGTCTCGCTCTGGATCAGCTGATCCAGACCCCGCAGCAGTGCGCCGCCGCCGGTCAGGGTGATGCCGCGGTCGATGATATCCGCGCTCAGCTCCGGCGGGGTGCGCTCCAGCGTTTCCTTGATGGCGCTGGTGATCTTGACCAGACACTCCAGCAGTGCCTCACGCACATCCTCCGAGTGAACCACGATGTTTTTGGGCAGGCCATCCACCAGATTGCGGCCCTTGATCTCCATGGTCATTTCAGGGTCCAGCACATAGGCAGAGCCGATCTCGATCTTGATCTGCTCTGCGGTGCGCTCACCAATGAGCAGGTTGTATTTGCGCTTGATGAAGGCAATGATGGCCTGATCAAACATATCACCGGCCATGCGCACGCTGCGGGAGGCCACGATGCCGCCCAGAGAAATGACAGCGATCTCAGCCGTGCCGCCGCCGATGTCCACGATCATGCTGCCGGTAGGCTCGCTGATGGGCAGGCCCGCACCGATGGCAGCAGCCATGGGCTCTTCAATGACGGACACCTGACGGGCACCGGCCTTGAGGGTCGCTTCGCGCACCGCGCGGCGCTCCACCTCGGTGACGCCCGACGGGATGCAGATGACCACGCGGGGGCGGGAGAACATGCTGTTGCCGCATGCCTTCTTGAGGAAGTTCTCCAGCATATTGGCCGTGATGTCAAAATCGGCAATGACGCCGTCCTTCAGGGGGCGGACCGCCACGATGCTGCCGGGGGTGCGGCCAATAACTGCCTTTGCCTCGGCACCCACGCAGCGCACCTCATCGGTCTTGGTGTCCACGGCCACCACCGAAGGCTCACGCATGATGATGCCCTTGCCCTTCATATATACCAGAGTATTTGCGGTACCCAGATCGATACCCACATCTTTTGAAAACAGGCCCATTGTAATTTCTCTCCTTATTGCTTCCCATTGAAATCTATCCAGAGCGTCCAGCGGACTTTTTACGCCGCCCTGCGCAGAATAACACGGTTCTATTATAGCCGCAAGCCAATGATTTCTCAAGCGTTTGCGCAAGTTTTCTTCGTTTTTTCCAGTTTTCTCACATAAAATGTGCCAGCAGCTGTACGGTGCGGCTCACCGGCAGGCCCATGATCGTGTAGTAGTCGCCCTCGATGCGGTCCAGCCAGAGGGCCGCACGGCCCTGAATGGCGTAGGCACCGGCCTTGTCGTAGGGTTCAGCGGTGGAAGCGTAAAAGTCGATCTCCTCCCCACTCAGCGGGAAAAAGGTAACGCGGCAGCTGTCCACAAAGCTTTCGGTGCGGGTCCCGTCCGAAATGCACACACCGGTGTGCACCTCGTGGGCAGCACCGGAAAGGGCCCGCAGCATCCGCTTTGCGTCCTCTGTGCTGTGGGGCTTGCCGAATACTTCACCGTTCACATCCACCACGGTGTCGCAGCCGATGACCACCGCACCCGGGTGCTGGGCCGAAACAGCAAGGCATTTGCCCCGGGCCAGCTGCTCCACCAGCTGAGCAGGGGTGTCGGCCTGCACTGTGCTCTCATCAAAATCGCTGACACAGACGGTGAAATCGGTGGTGTACAGGGAAAGCAGCTCCCGCCTGCGCGGGCTGCCGGAAGCCAAAATCAAATTCATAGGATTCATCTTTCTTTTCAACATCCTTGCCAGCTTATTTACCCGTCGAGCCAAAGCCGCCCTCGCCGCGCTGGGTATCGCCCAGTTCTTCGGCGGGCACAAAGGCGGCGGTGTACACCGGTGCAATGCACAGCTGCGCCACACGCTCACCGGGCTGGATGGTGTAAGCCTCCCTGCCCAGATTGACCATGGGCACCTTCAGTTCGCCGCGGTAGTCGCTGTCCACCACGCCCACGCCATTGGCCATGCACAGGCCGTGCTTGATGGAAAGGCCGCTGCGGGCATACACCAGTGCCACGCTGTGGGCACCCGGCAGCTCGATGGCAAGGCCGGTGGGCACCAGTGCCCGCTCCATAGGGGCAAGGGTGAGCGGCTCGTCCAGCACGGCGCACAGGTCGGCGGCGGCAGAGCCGGGGGTGGCGTAGGCGGGCACCTTTGCCCGGGCATCCAGTACCTTATATTTTACAGTGATGGGTTCCATAGTATACCTCGTTTTATATTCCTCTACTGCAAGCTCGCCTTTCGGGAGAGCTCCGGCATTGCGCCGCCGCAGGCGGACGATGCCGGTGAGAGGGTCAGTTCGTACCTTTAAAATACAGTCCGCGGGTAAAATCACCCTCAAAGGGTGCGTGGGTGCGGATCATGTCAAGGATCTTTGCTGCTTCCTCCCGGCTTTCCAGCGTGAAGTAGGCCACACCGTAGTCCACCGTCAGTGCGCCCGGCTTATCTCCCATATAAATAGGTACGGGATTGTAGATGGTGCGCACACCAAGGCCGCACCGCACCGGGAATTTCTTTGCCTTGCGGTCGGTCAGCACACCGGTCTTATCGCAGTGGGCGCAGTCGTGGATGTTCTGCAGCGGGCAGGCGCGGGTGACCATCAGCGGCATATGACCGTACACCAGCACACCGGTAGGCACCGGCCTGCCGTCGTGGGTAGGTGCAATGGTGCTGATGTCGCTGTCCTTCACCTCGGGCAGGATGAGCATGGAGCCAAGGCCGTTGTCTGCATAGAACTGTGCGGCCAGCTGATTGGTGATGTTCAGGCCAAAGCTGCCGCTCATGGGCAGGCCCCGGCACAGGCGCAGGTGGGCGATATTGCTTACCTCATAGCCCGCAAAACCGGCATCCTGCGTGGCCGCGATGCGGCGGGCAGTGTCCTCTTCCAGACGGCCGAACATGACCCGGGGCAGCTCCAAAAGGGTCTTTGCCCGCCATTCCCGGGGCACGCGGTCGGCCTGCGCAATGGGCAGGATGAGATACTCGATGCCGTCAAGCGCCCGCTCCGGCACCTGCTCCCAGTTCTCGAACCGGGCACGCAGGGTGCGGCGGGACGGCAGGGTGCGCAGCGGCAGAGCGGGCACATGCTCGTCCGTGGTGGGCCATGGGTGCAGCACTTCCCGCTTTTTCAGCAGGGCATCCAGCGCTTCCCGGCGCAGCTCGTTGACGGCACTGCCGGGCACGAACCACGGCCCACCGTCCATTTCCACCGTGATGTCCTCTGCCGATGCCGCAAAGGGCGTACCGCCGGTCTTGGCAAGGCTGCGGTGCAGGCTCTCGGTGGGGTCGGTGCGGGCGGGCTGCGGCTCAGCGTCGCCATAGGCGAAGGCCTTATTGCCGTCCGCGTCCATGACGGTGAGCTTCTCGCCGCCCTCTTCGATCTCCAGCTTCATCTTCACCGGCACACGGCTGCGCTCACGGCGGTAAAGCTCCCGCAGCATGGGCAGGGTCTTTTTGGTCTGCTCGGCGTCCGCTTCGCTGCGCACACCAAACATGGTACCGTCAATTTTCCCATCCAGATAGCCGGAGGTGAAGCCCGAACGACTGAAGGCATTCTTCAAAAGGTCACGGTCGTAGGCGCGGCCCTCCCGGCCTGCCAGACAGGCGCTGACCGCCGCCGCCACGTACTCCGGCGTGCGCAGACGGCCCTCAATTTTTGCCGATGCCACGCCAAGTGCCTGCAGCTGGTCCAGCTTATCGATGACCGAGTTGTCCTTCAGGGACAGGTGGTGCAGACGGCCCGGCTTACCCTCCGGCAGAGCGTTTGCCTCAAAGGGCAGTCGGCAGGGGCCTGCACAGGAGCCGCGGTTGCCGCTGCGCCCGCCCAGAAAAGCCGACATATAGCACTGGCCGCTGACGCACATACACAGCGCACCATGCACAAAGCACTCGGTCTCAATGCCGCAGTGCTTCGTGATGTGCTCCACCTCAGGCAGGCTCAGCTCCCGGGCCAGCACCACCCGGGTGAAGCCCAGCTCCTTGAGCTCCAGTGCACCCTGCAGGCTGTGCACGCTCATCTGTGTGGAGCCGTGGCGGGGCAGCTGTGGAGCGATCCTGCCGATCAGGGTTGCCACCGCCAGATCCTGACAGATGACGGCATCTGCCCCGCTGGCGGCAACGGCGCGAATGGCCGCTTCCAGCGCAGGCAGCTCCCCGCCGTAGACGGTAGTGTTCAGTGCCACATGCACAGCCACGCCCCGGGCATGGCAGAAGCGCACTGCATCTTTCAGCGTGTCTGCGTCAAAATTGTTGGCACTGGTGCGGGCGTTGAAGCCCGAAAATCCCAGATACACTGCATCGGCCCCGCTGAACACGGCGGCACGCAGCATTTCTTCATTGCCCACCGGGGCAAGGATCTCGATCTTTGACATATTTCTCCTTTATCCTGTAAAAGGCGCTCAGCCCTTCTGTTCCGCGTCTTCGCTTCTGCCCGCCGTCTGCTGCGCGGCCTGCTGGGCGCGCTCTTCGCGCCGGGCTTCCTTGCTGCGCATCTTTTCCAGCTGTTCCCGCAGAGCGGCAGCCTCCCGGCGCAGCACCTCGTTTTCCGCCTTTGCCTTGTCTTCTGCCAGCTTTGCGCGGGCGGCATCCGCAATGTAGTCCTGGATCTGGCTGCGCATATTCTCCGCGCTGCCGGTACTCTTGCGGTACTCGTCCAGATAGTCCATGGCGCAGAACACCGCCGCCTTCGTCACCGAAAGGTTTTCATTTGCATCCAGCAGCTTTGTGATATCCTCGTCCAGCTTTTTTGCCAGCGACTGGATATATTTTTCCGGGTCCGTCGTAGCGATGGCATACGGCGTACCCGCAATGTTCACCCGTACCTTGTTGACCATATCTATTCCCCTTTATCCTTTTCCGCCCTTGTGCAGGCGGTTCTGTTCTTGGTGATTTCCGGAAAGCGGCACCGTTTCCGGTACCGTTTCGGCGTTTTGTTCTCCTCCGGGAGAGTTACCCGGCACATTTCCCCCGGAATTTGTGCCCGAAAATGTTTTGGAAAGCAGGTTTCTCTCCCTATTATAATATAAATAAGCATCAAGAAAAAGTGTATTTTTTGAAATTTTGGCATATTTATCAGAAAGTTCAATAAAAAAATGTCAGTTACGGAAAAAATCCCCTGATTCCTTGCATTTGTCATTCTGCCATATTATAATATCCTTGTTATGTTGGCGGCAGAGCAAGTGAGGGAAAGTGTCTGCAGGCGCCAATTATTTCAATTATTTTAGCAAAGCTGAAAACTTATGCGGATAGGAGTACCTTTATGACATCGAAAGAATTCGGTAAACTTCTTCAGGACAAGCTCACCAGCGAGTACGGCGTGGAGCTGAGTGTTGCTTCCAACCAGCAGATCTACCGCTCTCTGGCGCTGATCTGCCGCCAGATGATGAGCGAGAACCACAAGAAGTTCCAGTCCAAGGCCATTGGCACCGGCACCAAGCAGGTGTACTACCTGTGCATGGAGTTCCTGATGGGCCGCAGCCTGAAGACCAGCCTGCTGAATCTGGGTCTGGACGAGGTGGCAAAGAAGGCCCTGTCCGATGCCGACATCAGCATTGACGGCATCTTTGAGGAAGAGCCGGATGCAGGCTTGGGCAACGGCGGTCTGGGCCGTCTGGCTGCCTGCTATCTGGACGGCATGGCCACTACCGGCATCTGCGGCACCGGCTACTCCATCCTGTACGAGTACGGCATCTTCAAGCAGAAGATCGTGGACGGCTGGCAGCAGGAGCGCGCTGACAACTGGCTGCCCGGCGGTCAGGTCTGGCTGAAGAGCCACCCGGATCAGGCAGTGGAAGTCCGTTTTGACGGCGAGATCCACGAGAACTGGGACAACGGCTTCCACTATATCCAGCACACCAACTACAACAGCGTCATGGCTGTCCCCTCTGATATGTATGTGCAGGGCTACGACGGCAAGGGCGTTGCCAGGCTGCGTCTGTGGCAGGCAAAGGCACCGGATTTTGATATGTCCAGCTTCTCTCTGGGCAACTACAACACTGCAATGAGCAAGAACGCCAATGCAGAGCTGATCTCCAAGGTGCTGTACCCCAACGACAACCACGTAGAGGGCAAGATCCTGCGCCTGCGCCAGCAGTACTTCCTGTCTGCCGCTTCCATCGGCGATATCGTCCAGAACCACCTGTCCAGCTATGCGACCCTCGAGAACCTGCCCGACAAGGTCGCCATCCAGCTGAACGACACCCACCCCACCCTCGCCATCCCCGAGATGATGCGCATTCTGCTGGACGAGTGCGGCTTTGACTGGGACAAGGCATTCAACATCTGCCAGAAGGTCTTCTCTTACACCAACCACACCGTCATGGCTGAGGCTCTGGAAAAGTGGAACGTGGACATCTTCAAGATGACCCTGCCCCGTATCTACCAGATCGTGGTGGAGATGGACCGCCGCGCCCGCGCCGAGCTGGAGAAGGTCTTCCCCGGCGACAAGGGCAAGATCGACTATATGGCACTGATCGGCGACAATCAGGTGCGCATGGCAAACATCTGCGCCTACACCGCCAACAGCATCAACGGCGTGTCCAAGCTGCACAGCGAGATCATCAAGGACAGCGTCTTCCACGATTACTACCTGTTCAAGCCGCAGGCCTTCAAGAACGTGACCAACGGCATCGCTTACCGCCGCTGGCTGCTGGCCTCTAACCCCGGCCTGTGCAAGCTGCTGGATGAGACCATCGGCGACGGCTACAAGCACGATGCTTCCGATCTGTCCAAGCTGAACAAGTTCGAGAACGACAAGACCATTCTCAAGCGCCTGAACGAGATCAAGCTGGAGAACAAGACCAGCTTTGCCAACTATCTGGCAAAGAGCACCGGTCAGGTCATCGACCCGAACTCCATCTTTGACTGTCAGGTCAAGCGTATGCACGAGTACAAGCGCCAGCACCTGAACGCGCTGAACATCGCTGCCCAGTACCTGTACCTGAAGGAGAACCCCAACGCCGACTTCATCCCCAAGACCTATATCTTCGGTGCAAAGGCTGCTCCCGGCTACTACATGGCAAAGCAGATGATCCGCATGATCTGCAAGCTGGGCGACCTCATCAACAACGACCCCGCTGTGCGCGACAAGCTGCGCGTGGTCTATCTGGAAGAGTACTGCGTCTCTCTGAGCGAGCACCTGATGCCCGCCGCCGAGGTCTCTGAGCAGATCTCTCTGGCAGGCACCGAGGCTTCCGGTACCGGCAACATGAAGTTCATGCTGAACGGCGCTATCACTCTGGGTACTCTGGACGGCGCAAACGTGGAGATCGCAGATGCTGCCGGCAAGGAGAACGAGCTGATCTTCGGTATGCTGACCCCCGAGGTGAACAACCTCAAGCAGGTGGGCTACCATCCCAACGCCTTCATCATGGGCGACGATGTTGCCAACAACGCTCTGAACTTCCTGGAGCGCGGCTGGAATGGCGAGAACTTCCACGAAGTGACCGAGAACCTGCGCAGCAGCGACCCGTATATGGTCATGGCCGACTTCAAGGATTACCGCCGTGCACAGGCCGACCTGCAGAAGCTGTATGCCGACCGCGAGAAGTGGGCACACATGAGCCTGAAGAACATTGCCAACAGCGGCATCTTCAGCGCCGACCGCTCTGTGCTGGATTACGCACACGACATCTGGTACGCTTCCCCGGTGCCCATGGGCAAGTAATTTCCCTTAAAAAAAAAATTCATCTACCCCGGCGGCGTTTGGCCCGCCGGGGCTTTTTTGAGAAAGGACGACCCTGCTTTGTCTTGTCTGTTCAATAGCTACGACCCCTATTTCAAGCAGCCATTTGGTGCGCTGCGGGCCGGTCAGACCGTGCGCCTGACCCTTTGCATCCCGGAAGAGCTGGGCTATGTCGATCCTCATCTGGTGCTCCAGAAAGAGGGAAAATATGACGTACCGGTGCACTACCGCATGAAGTTTGACGGCCAGACCCCCCAGCAGAACCACTTTTCCGTGGAGCTGCCGCTGAATGACCCGGGCCTGTACTTCTACTACTTCGACCTCTACACCGACTTCCGCCGCATCTACCGCGGGCCGGACAACTGCGGCGTTGTCAGCTGGCAGGAAGGCGAAAAGTGGCAGATCACCGTCTACGATGCCGGTTTCCAGACCCCGGAGTGCATCAAGGGCAAGGTGTTCTATCAGATCTTCCCGGACCGGTTCTGCGAGGGCATTGAGAACAAACCCATGCCTTTCCCGGACCGGCTGTATCAGGCCGACAAACACGCCGAACCCTTCTGGCAGCCCAACGAGACCGGTGGCCACCTGAACGAAGACTATTTCGGCGGCGACTTGGAAGGCATCCGCATCAAGCTGCCCTACCTGCGGGAGATGGGGGTGGACTACCTTTATCTCAACCCCATCTTTGAGGCGCACTCCAACCACCGCTACAACACTGCTGACTATCTCAACGTAGACCCGCTGCTGGGCACCAACGAGGAGTTCGAGGTGCTCTGCCGCGAGGCCGCCAAGTACGGCATTGGCATCGTGCTGGACGGCGTGTTCAGCCATACCGGCTCCGACAGCCGCTACTTCAACCGCGAAGGCCGCTATGGGGACGGCGGTGCTTACCGCGACCCCAGCTCCCCCTACCGCAGCTGGTACGATTTCGACCCCAAGTATAAGGGCGGCTACCGCAGCTGGTGGGGTTTCGAGACCCTGCCCGAAGTGAACGAAGAGACCCCCTCGTTTGTGGAGTTCATCACCGGCGAGGGCGGCGTCATCGACACATGGCTGCGGCGCGGTGCCGCAGGCTTCCGGCTGGATGTGGCCGACGAGCTGCCGGACGACTTTATTGAAAAGATCCGCGCCGCTGTCAAGCGGGTCAGCCCGGAAAAGTTCCTGCTGGGCGAGGTGTGGGAGGACGCCACCACCAAATACGGCTTTGGCCAGCGCCGCACCTATCTGCTGGGCAAAGGGCTGGACAGCGTGATGAACTACCCCTTCAAGAATGCTGTGCTGGATTTTGTAAAGGGCAAGCCCGCCCAGCAGGCCATGGGGGAGATCCTGTCCATCTGCGAGCACTACCCCGCCCCTGCCATGGACACTGCGCTGAACTTTCTCTCCACCCACGACACCGAACGAGCTCTCACCGTCATTGCGGACGAGCCCGCCAACGGCCGTGGCCGCGAGTGGCAGAGCGGCCGCTGTGTGACCGGCGAGGCCTATGAGGAAGGAATGCTGCGCCTGCGCATGGCCTATGCCATCATCTACACGCTGCCCGGCGTGCCCTGCCTGTACTACGGCGACGAGATCGGGATGCAGGGCTACCGCGACCCCTTCAACCGTGCCTTCTTCTGCTGGGACAGCCACGAAAAGCGCCTGAAGCCGGTGCTGGCACAGCTGGCGCAGCTGCGCCACAGCTGCGAAGCCTTCCGCACCGGTGAGCTGCGGGTGCTGCGGGCGCAGGACGGCATCCTGCACTACCAGCGCGTAGGCGAAGCGGAAACCGCTGAGATCATCGTAAACCGCTCGGAGCACATCATCGTGGAGCCGCTGGCTTCCGGCAAGCACACGGAGGTGAACCCCATGGGCTTTACCATCGTGGTGGAGGAGAACGGTCACAACCCGAACCACAGCTATTACGATATCCAGTAAAAACGATTTGAATGCCCGCCGCGTTCGCTCTGGGCACATTCAGAGGAAATTTTATCTTTTATTATCGCAACAACGGGCAGCCTGCGGGCCGCCCGTTGTTGCATTTTCACGCAAAGGGCCGTATCCGCAAGCTACATCTTGCACTGATTTTCATTTATTTTGTTCTTTATTTCGTTTTCTGCGCAACGTTCCAGCAAAAAACGCTTGACCTTCCACCCGGGGGATACTCTATAATAGGGGCATAAGGAGGGAGAACCATGAATCCTGTTCCATTTCTCTGGCTGGCTGCCGTGGTGGGCTTTTTGCTGTTGGAGGCTTCCACCTTCAGCATGACCTCCGTCTGGTTTGCCGTCGGCGCTGCCGCCGCTCTGCTCACCTGCCTGTTCACCGGTTCCTTCCGCGTTCAGGCACTGGTGTTCATTGTGGTAAGCGCCCTGTGCCTGCTGATGTTCCGCCCGCTGGCCGCAAAGCTGCGCCAGAAAAACGTTCCCACCAATGGCGACCGCAACCTTGGCCGGGAGGCCACCGTGCTGACCGCCGTCACCGCCGACCTGCCGGGCCGTGTGCGGCTGGACGGTGTGGACTGGAATGCCCGCTGCGCCACTCCCGGCGACACCCTCACCCCCGGGCAGCGCTGCCGTGTGACCGAACTGCACAGCACCCTGCTCATCGTGGAGCCCGTATTGACCGAAAGCCGCAGAGCGTGATCTGCGTTCTGCGCTGAAACGTTGCACACATCTGAAAAAGGAGAACCACTATGGTCATGTTTTTTCTGATCCTCGCGCTGGTCTTTGTCGTCCTGCTGGTGATCATCACCAACATCGTCATCGTACCCCAGTCCAAGGTGTATGTCGTTGAGCGGCTGGGCAGCTACTCCGACACATGGTCGGCAGGCCTGCACATCAAGATTCCCTTCATCGAGCGCATCGCCAAAAAGGTGAGCCTGAAAGAGCAGGTGGCAGACTTTCCCCCTCAGCCGGTCATCACCCGCGATAACGTTACCATGCAGATCGATACCGTGGTGTTCTTTCAGGTAATGGACGCCAAGCTCTACACCTACGGCGTCAACCAGCCCATTGCCGCCATCGAGAGCCTGTCTGCCACCACCCTGCGCAACATTATCGGCGAAATGGAGCTGGATCACACCCTGACCAGCCGCGACGTCATCAACGGCAAGATCACCGCCATCCTGGACGAAGCCACCGACAAGTGGGGTATCAAGGTGAACCGCGTGGAGGTGAAGAACATCATCCCGCCGCGTGAGATTCAGGAAGCCATGGAGAAGCAGATGAAGGCTGAGCGCGAGAAGCGCGCCGTGATCCTGAAGGCCGACGGTGAAAAGCAGGCTGCCATTACTGCCGCCGAGGGCGAAAAGGAAGCCGCCATTCTGCGTGCAGATGCTGTGAAGCAGCAGCGCATTCTGGAAGCCGAGGGCGAAGCACAGGCCATTCTGGCCGTTCAGAAAGCCAACGCCGATGCCATCCATCTGCTGAACGAGGCCATGCCCAGCGACAAGGTGCTGGCCCTGCGCAGTCTGGAAGCTCTGGCCAAGGTCGCCAACGGCAAGGCAACCAAGATCATCATTCCCTCGGAATTGCAGAATCTGGGCGGCGTTGTGCCCAGCATCAAGGAACTGATGACCGACCCCAAGGACGCAGAGTAAAGAATTTTATAAAGGACAGCTTCCTCGCCCTCTCAGTCTCACTTCGTTCGACAGCTCCCCCAAAGTGGGAGCCCTTGGCAGAATATAAAGTCTCCGGTTTTGCCAAAGCCTCTCCCTTTGGGAGAGGTGTCACGGAACGTGACGGAGAGGGCGAGGCCGCTTGTGGAGGAGCACCACTATGATCTACGATACCCTGAACAACCTGCCCAACTATCTGGGCGTCAGCGACAATCTGGACACCGTCATTGAGTACATCATGGCCCGGGATATCACCACCCTGCCCGCCGGGCGCACCCGCATCGATGGAGACAAGGCCGTGGTCACCGTGAGCACCGTCACGCCCCAAACCTCCGACAAGGCCCTGTTCCAGCGCCACGACAACCACATCACGCTGGAGACCGATCTGGAAGGCAGCGAGCTGTTTGAGGTGAGCCTTGCAGAGCTGACCCCCACCAAGCCCACCGATGAAGCCGCCGACACCACCGTGGGCACCGCCGGTACCAGCATTGCCGGAATGCTGTGCGAGGGGCGGTTCGCCCTGTATCTGGCCGGAGAGCCCTATAAATCCGGCCTGAAGGCGCAGGGCTGCGGCAAACTGAAGAAAGCCGTGTTCAGCATCGAGCTGGACCCGGACGAGGAAGAGACGGAGGAATAACTGAAAGGAGACTTTCTGCATGGGATTTTTTGCTGTACTGGCTGCAAGCCTGTTCGCCGTGTTCCTCTTTACCGTGTTCGGCGGCTATTCGCTGCTGCTCTGGTGTCAGCAGTCCCTGTGGATGGTGGTTCCGCCTGCGGTGGTTCTGGCTGTTCTGGTGTGGACGTTCCTGAAAATGGACGACAAGATCACCGCCCTGCAAAAGCGGGTGGAGGAACTGGAAGCCGCACAGAAAAACACCGAAGAGTCCGAGAAATAAATACAGCGACGCCCCTGCAGAAAAAGCTTTTCCTGCAGGGGCGTCGCACTTTTTACACCTTACTTTTTATCCTGTGGGTCATCCAGCCCTTTGAACATTACCATACCCAGACTTGCAAAGCTGGCACCCAGCACAAAACCGACCGTTCCCAGCGTCACGCTGAACAAAACGCCCATGGCAACACCGAACAGGATGCCCGCGATTTGACTTTTCTTCATTTTATTGCTCTGCCTTTCCGTACCATGCCACCGACAGCCGCCACGAAAGCGCATACAACGCCAGAGCCGCCACCGCAATACCCAGCAGCCCCAGCGACGAGATGCTCTGCGGAAGAAGGTTTCTCACAAGACCGTCCTCGTTTGCGGCCACGGAAAAGCCCATCAGGGCCGAGAGTGCACCAACTATAAAATAGAACCCGACCTTTGCCTTTTCGTAGCCGAAACGGTAGCTCAGCGGCAGCAGGATGGTACTGCCGAGCAGGGTGGTCATGCCCACTTGCACCAGCGTAGAGATCACGAGCGCGCTATCCACGGCTACCCAGTGCAGCTGTGCCACGCCAAGCGCCGCGGCAGCAAAAGCCTCTGCCAGCACCAGCCCGCACAGACCAACGATGTATTTACACCCCACCAGCTGCTCTTTTGTGGCCGGAAGTGCGGCACTGTATTCGTTGAATTTGCTGGTCTGGTCGTATGCCAGCAGTGTCATGGGCATCATACCCAGCAAAAAGCCCGCATAGACAATGAAGAAATTGGCCCCGTTCATTATCGAGATCACGCCCACACCCATCATGACTACAGCTGCCACAACGACCATTTTTGCGTAATACCATGCCTGATATGCATCCTTTAATAGCAGACCTTTCATTGTACATTCTCCCCTTTCACCATCAGCACAAACAGCTCCTCAATGCTTACCGGGGTAAGCTCTGCCCCGGCGGGCATTGCATCCCGGCGCACAAGCGCCTCGACTCCGTAGGGGGTGACCCGCTTGCCGTACACCCGCGTATCCAGTGCCGCCAGCTGCGCCGCCGTACCGTGCCACAGGGCGTATTCCTCCCGCAAAGCGTCCTTTTCCTCACAGAGCAGCAGCCTGCCCTTGTGCAGGAAGGCGATGATATCGCACAGCTTTTCCAAATCGCTGACGATGTGGGAGGAGATGAGGATAGAGTGGTTTTCGTCCCGGGTAAAGTCCAGCAGCAGGTCGGTCACCTCGTCCCGCACCACCGGATCCAGCCCGTTGGTGGCTTCGTCCAATAGCAGCAGCTTCGGGTGGTGCGCCAGCGCCACGGCAATACACAGCTTCATCTTCATGCCGGTAGAGTAGTCCTTGTATTGCTTTTTGTCCGGCAGGCCGAACTTCCGGCACAGCTCCGCATAGGCAGCAGCATCCCAGTTGCGGTAGATGCCCGCCATCACCTTGCCTGCCTGCACTGCGTTCAGGCACAGGGGGATGCCCTCGCTGCCCAGCACCACACCGATTTCCTCTCTGGTGCGGACGGAAGCGGTGCGGCTGTCCCTGCCAAGGATGGTCACGGTACCGCCGTCCCGCTGCACCATATCTAAGATTAACCGGATAGTGGTGCTTTTGCCCGCTCCGTTTTCACCGATCAGTCCGCAGATGGTGCCGCCGGGCAAGGTCAGATCCAGCGGTCCGAGGGTAAAGTCCTTATAGTGCTTTGTAAGTCCCCGCAGTTCCAGTGCGTTCATGTTCAGCCCTCCCACAGCAGTTCCAGCATCTCCCGCAGCTCTTCCCTGCTCAGCCCGCAGGATACGGACAGGCGGACGGCTTCGGTAAGGTGCGCTTCAATTTTTTTCAGGTTTTCTTCCCGCAGCAGCTCAGTATTTTTAGGGGCTACAAAAAAGCCCTTTGCCGGTACTGCGTAAAGGAAGCCCTCTTTTTCCAGTTCATCGTAGGCGCGCTTGGTGGTAATGACGCTGATGCGCAGATCCCGTGCCAGCCCCCGGATGGAGGGCATGGCCTCGTCCGGCTGCAAAGCCCCGCTGATGATCTGCTGCTTGATCTGGTTGTAGATCTGGTCATAGATGGGCGCGCCGCTTTTGTTGTTGATAAACAGTTCCATCGGCTGCTCCTTTGGCTCTTGTGTTTTATCTGTATATGTACAGTATATACAATAGATACGGATTTGTCAAGAGCATGCGCAAAAAAATACACCCGCCGTCCAAAACGGACAGCAGGTGCATTTTTTAGGTTTTACAGTGCCTTGATGGCGGTCTTGATGCGCTCGGCGGCCATCTTGGTCTTTTCGGCGTCACCGAAAGCGGTCAGGCGGAAGTAGCCCTCGCCGCACTCGCCGAAGCCCACGCCCGGGGTACCCACCACGCCGCAGTTTTCCAGCAGCCAGTCGAAGAACTCCCAGCTCTTCATGTTACCGGGGCAGCGCAGCCAGATGTAGGGGCTGTTCTTGCCGCCGCAATACCACACGCCGCACTCATCCAGAGCGTCCGCGATGACCTTGGCATTCTTGCGGTAGTAATCCAGATTCTGCTGGATCTCGGCCATGCCGCTCTCGGTGAACACCGCAGCGGCGGCGCGCTGCACCACGTAAGGCACGCCGTTGAACTTGGTGGTCTGGCGGCGCAGCCACAGCTTATTGATGTTCATGCCCTCGCGCTCCAGCTCCTTGGGCACCACGGTGTAGCCGCAGCGGGTGCCGGTGAAGCCTGCGATCTTGGAGAAAGAGCAGATCTCAATGGCGCATTCGCGGGCCCCCTCAATCTCGAAGATGCTGCGGGCGAGGTTCTCGTCCGAGATGAAGCACTCGTAGGCGGCATCATACAGGATGATGGCATTGTTCTTGCGGGCGTAGTCCACCCAGACCTTCAGCTGGTCGCGGGTGTAGGCGGCACCGGTGGGGTTGTTGGGGCTGCAGATATAGATGATGTCTGCCTTTACGTTCTCGTCCGGCATACCCAGGAAGCCGTTCTCCTGACCGGTGCGGCTGTAGATGATCTTACGGCCATCGGTCACGTTATCGTCCACATAGGTGGGGTAAACGGGGTCCGGCACCAGCACAGTGTTGTCCACATCGAACAGGCCCAGCACATTGGCCAGATCACTCTTGGCACCGTCCGAGATGAAGATCTCGTCCTCTGCCAGCTGGGTGCCGCGGCCTGCATAGTAGCCCTGAATGGCCTGCTTCAGGAAGGGGTAGCCCTGCTCCGGGCCGTAGCCGTGGAAGCCTTCCTTTGTGCCCATTTCGTCGGCAGCGTCATGCATGGCCTTGACCACGCACTTTGCCAGCGGCTGGGTCACATCGCCGATGCCCAGACGGATGATCTCCTTCTCCGGGTGTGCTTCCTGATAGGCAGCCACCTTGTGGGCAATGTCCACGAACAGGTAGCTGGCCTTCAGCTCGTTATAGTGTTTGTTCATCTTCATAGTACTTTCCCTCGCTTCTGTTTTGGTATGACCCTCTCAGTCATCTCGCGTCCGCTCGATGCCAGCTCCCCCGAGTGGGGGAGCTTTTTTGTTGTGAAGAAAAGCTTTTCCTCTTGATGTGGAAAAGCTCGTTCTTTGGGAGAGCTGTCGCCGTCAGGCGACTGAGAGGGTTCTCGTTTTTCTTACACTTCCGTCGTGCCCTCGCACACGGTCTCGGCGGCGCCGGTCATCAGCAGCTGTCTGCCGGGCAACACCCGGATGGTCAGCACACCGCCCCGCAGCTGCACATGAATATCCTCCCCTGCCGGGCAGATGCCCAGCTCGGTCAGGGCTGCCACGGTGGCGCAGGTGCCGGTGCCGCAGGCCCATGTTTCACCGCTGCCGCGCTCCCACACCCGCATCTTCAGGTGGGTGGCATCCACCACCTGCACAAACTCGGTGTTGATGCGCTCCGGGAAGTTTGCGTGGTGCTCAAAGCCGGGGCCAATCTCTTCCAGCTTCAGGCTGTCCACATCCTCCACCACGGTCACGCAGTGAGGATTGCCCACGCTGATGCAGGTCACCTGCCAGTCTTTCCCGTCCACGGTCAGGGTCTTATCCACAAGTACGCCGTCTCCCATGTTCACCGCCGGCAGGTCGGCAGGCATGGCACTGTAGGCACCCATTTCCACCTGCCACAGGCCCGCGCCCTTGCGGGTGACGGTCTTCAGACCGCTGAGGGTATCAATGGCAAGGGTCTCTTTGGAGATGCCGTGGGTATACAGCCACTCGGCCACGCAGCGGATGCCGTTGCCGCACATCCTGCCCTCGCTGCCGTCGGCGTTGAAGATGCGCATCATACCGTCGGCTCCCGCCGACTGCGCAGCACAGATGCAGATGATGCCGTCGGCTCCAATGGAAAAATGCCGCCGGGACAATTTTTCCGAAAGGGCTGCGATATTCTCCGGCACACCGCTTTCGCGGCAGTCCAGATAAATATAGTCGTTGGCGCAGCCCTGCATTTTGGTAAATGAAAGCTTCATGTTCCATTCTCCTTATTGGTGAACAGTCCGTTCACCTGAACTCGTTTCTCTATAATGATAAGAAACCCGGGGGCTTCTGTCAAGCGAAAATATGCGTTTTGGAACTTTTTTCGTGTTCCCGGACGGGAAAGCGAAAACAGGGCTTGACAACAGCCACGGCATGGGATATAAAAAAAGAGAGCGTTCTGTACAGCCCGGTGGAGCCGCGCAGCATCCGCAGGCGCACCATCACAGCGCCGCACCCACGGCCCCAGTGTACAGACCAGCAAAACAACTGCAAAAAGGAGACCACAGGAATGGATACTTTTGAAAAAATCCGTGCATTGCTGGCGGAGCAGCTGGATGTTGATCCGGCAAAGATCACGATGGACAGTGACATCATGAGCGATTTTGAGGCCGACAGCCTGGACATCGTGGACATGGTGATGACGCTGGAGGATGAGTTCGGCATCGAGGTGCCGGATGACGCCATCGAGTCCCTGCGCACCGTGGGCGATGTGGTAAACTTTGTGGACAGCCACGCGCAGAACTGATTTCAGTCGAAAAGCCTCGTTCTCCGCGCTGCGGCACCCGGCCGCGGCTGCAGGCGGGGCTTTATTATGGTTCGTGCGGAACGCACAGCGTTTGGCGCACGGCCTTAGGAGGATAAATACAAATGGCAAAAGATTCAAAGAAGCTCGTACAGGCGATCACCAGTCAGGAAGAAAACTTTGCACAGTGGTACACCGATATCTGCGTCAAGGCAGAGCTGGTGGAGTATTCCAGTGTGAAGGGTTTCATCATCCTGCGCCCCTATGGTCAGGCCATCTGGGAGCTGATCCAGAAGGACATGGATGCCCGTTTCAAGGCCACCGGCCATGAAAACGTGGCAATGCCCGTGCTGATCCCGGAAAGCCTGCTGCAGAAGGAAGGCGAACTGGTCAATGGCTTCGCGCCGGAGGTGGCGTGGGTCACGATGGGCGGTTCCGACAAGCTGGAAGAGCGTCTGGCCGTGCGTCCCACCAGTGAGACCATGTTCTGCGACCACTGGTCCCGCGTGCTGCACAGCTACCGCGAGCTTCCCATGAAATACAACCAGTGGTGCAGCGTGGTGCGCTGGGAAAAGACTACCCGTCCCTTCCTGCGCAGCCGCGAGTTCTGGTGGCAGGAAGGCCACACCATCCACGAGACTGCCGCCGAGGCGGAGGCTGAGACCCAGCAGCAGCTGAACTGCTACGCAGACGTCTGCGAGCAGGATCTGGCCATTCCCGTGGTGAAGGGCCGCAAGACCGACAAGGAAAAGTTTGCCGGTGCCGAGGCCACCTACACCATCGAGGCCATGATGAAGGACGGCAAGGCCCTGCAGAGCGGCACCAGCCACTACTTTGGCGACAAGTTCAGCAAGGCTTACGACGTCACCTTTACCGGCCGCGACAACCAGCTGCATCATCCGTTCCAGACCAGCTGGGGCGTTTCCACCCGTCTGGTGGGTGCCATCATCATGACCCACGGCGACGACGACGGCCTGATCCTGCCCCCGGCAGTGGCCCCCATTCAGGTGGTGGTGGTGCCCATTGCTGCCCACAAGCCCGGCGTCAGCGAGAAGGCTGCCGAGCTGGCTGAAAAGATCAGCAAATATGCCCGCGTGAAGCTGGACGACAGCGACAATGCCCCGGGCTGGAAGTTCTCTCAGTGGGAGATGAAGGGCGTGCCCCTGCGTCTGGAGATCGGCCCCAAGGATCTGGAAAAGAACCAGTGCGTGCTGGTGCGCCGCGACACCCGCGAAAAGGTCTTTGTCTCTCTGGACGAGCTGGAAACTGCCATCCCCGCCCAGCTGGAGGCCCTGCGTAAGGACCTGTACGAGCGTGCTCTTGCCAACCGCGAGAAGCGCACCTGGGCTGCCACCACCATGGACGAGGTGAAGGAGCTGGCCAAGGCAAACACCGGCTACATCAAGACCATGTGGTGCGGCGACCTTGCCTGCGAAATGAAGATGAAGGAAGAAGTCGGTCTGTCCAGCCGCTGCATGCCCTTTGAGCAGGAGCACCTGAGCGATGTGTGCCCCTGCTGCGGCAAGCCCGCCAAGACCATGGTCTACTGGGGCGTGGCATACTAAGCTTTCCTTTTACTGACATTATAACAAAAAACGGAACACTTCGGTGCTCCGTTTTTTCTTGTATTTTGACAATTTTTGTGTTATTATGAATCTGTCGCTTTCAGGCGGCAAGGCACTGCATACAACGGCAGGCGGTTCGGCCCCACTTCCGAAAGGAGGTGAAGCTCATGCCAATTACTTTGACATTCCATATCTTCGGATTGGTATTTACTATCAAGGTAAAAAGCGAGAACCGCCACCCTGGCCGGTGACGGTTCTTAGTTTCTAAGACTGTTCATCAAAAAGGCTGACCGCTTGTCGCAGTGCCTTTTCTGTTTACAGTATACTCATTTTCAAAGGTTCTGTCAAGTGCACGCAGCTTCGTTTCTGCGTGCTTTTTTATCGTTCAAACGTGGTGCTCAGTGTGGTCTCCCAGCTTTCACCCGGGGCAAGGCAGGCGGCGGCTGCACGCTGGCTCCACGCCTGCGGGTCGGTCTCAGCGGCGGGCAGGCTGTGCCACGGCTCGATGCACACAAACCGCACCGGCTTTGCGGGAGCCGACCAGATGAGCGAATAGGGGTAGCCTTCCACATTGCAGGTGATCTTGCGGCCGGTGTCCTTCTCACAGATGCCGATGGTGCCGGTGCGCAGGCCCGCCATGCAGAAGCTGTCGTTTGCAACCAGATCATCGGTCAGCGGGATCGCCTGCTGGTTCTTCCACTGGTAATAGCATCTGCCGCTCAGCAGACCGTTGGGGCGGGCGTCGAGAATGACCGGGCTCTCCGGCCGGTCAAAGCGGAACTCGTAGTCTGTGGTAGTGTGCTGATCGTCGAAGGGAATGTTGAACGCAGGGTGATAGCCGATGCCGAAACGCAGCTCCCCGCTGCCGGGGTTCGATACGGTCAGCGTGTGGTGCACGGTCTTCCCGTCCAGCCGGAAGGTGCTGGTGAGCACAAAATCAAAGGGGAAGCGCTCGGCCTTGATGGCGTCATCCGAGCGCAGTTCCAACTGGATGGTATCGCCCTCGGCCTTGAGCAGGGTGTGCTCCATATCCCGGGCAAAGCCGTGCTGACCGCCCTTGTACGTTTTGCCGTCCACCTCAAAGGTACCGCCGGGCAGCTTGCCCGTCCACGGGAACAGAATGGGGGCGTGGCGCTTCCACACAGCCGGGTCGGCCTGCCAAAGCATTTCTTCGCCCGCTGCATTTTTCAGGCTGACTGCTTCGGCACCGTGGGTGTCCACGGTCAGGGTCAGAAATTCGTTGTGAATGGTTGCCTGCATTTTCAGTATCTCCTTTGTCCTTCTTATTTTCCGAGGTCTTCTGCTTCCAGTATACTCCCCCGTGTGCCAAAAATAAAGTCCCAGTCCGCCCAGTTTCAGCAGGGCTGTGCCAGCGGCAGGGTGACTGCAAAGGTAGTGCCGTTTTCGCTGCTGCGTTCCACGGTCACACTGCCACCATGCAGCACGGCGATCTCCCGCACAAGGGCAAGGCCAAGCCCAACGCCGCCCATCTCCCGGCTGCGGGACTTATCCACCCGGAAAAAGGGCTGGAAGATACTCTCCCGGCAGTCTGCGGGGATACCCGGGCCGGTATCTGCAACGCGCAGTACAGCGGTCTGCTTTTCCTGTTGCAGGGTGACGCGCACCGCACCGCCGGGGCGGTTATACTTGATGCCGTTTTCCACCAGATTGAACACCAGCCGGTAGATCAGCGCATCGCTGCCCACCATGCCAAGTTCCTCGCAGTCCTGCTGCAAAGAGATATTGTTTTTCTGGGCAAGGGGGGTCAGGTCGGTCAGGATCTCCTCCACCAGCGGCGCAAGGGCGATCTGGTCGGTGCGGGAGACTGATTGCAGATTGCTCATCTCTAATAAAGTGCGCACAAGAGCGGTCAGGCGGTCCAGCTGCTCCCGCAGAGAGCGGATCAGCCCAGCAGTTTCGGCGTCCATGGCCGGGTGCTCCTCTGCAAACAGTTCCAGCTTCGTCTGCAAAATAGCCAGCGGGGTGCGCAGCTCGTGGGCGGCATTGCCCGCAAACTGCCGCTGCAACTCAAAGGACTGCGCCAGACCATCCAGCATCCGGTTCACCGACCGGCTCAACTGCCCGAATTCCTGCACAGTGTTTTCGTCCAGACGGGTGGTGGCGATGCTGTCCTGATCGACCTGCTGCGCCTGCTGCGCAAGCTGCTGTAACGGTTTCAGCGCTCTGCCGCTGACAAAATAAGCAATGGCAGCGCTGACGATGGTGACCACGACGGTGATGCACCAGCCCTTGCGGCCAAAGACCACCTTTGCATCGTAGACTTCCTGCGAAAAATGCGCCAGCAGACTGGACATTTCCTCCTGCGGGATCTCGATGGTCAACGGATCCGCACTGCCGGGCTGGTACTGCATCATAAAGCCGTTGAGGGCATCCATGCCGGTAACGCCGGTGCGGTATAAAAGCAGGTTCATGCACACGCAGGCGCAGGCGATGAGCAGCGCGGTCAGCAGGGTGATGCGCCATTGCAGGGACAAATGTTTCATTGTACCTCGCCTCCGATCTCGTAGCCTTCCCCGATGCGGTTGCGGATGGGGTCGTAGCCCAGCGCCGCCCGCAGCTTTTTGCGCAGGGCAGAGATATGCACCCGGATGGAGTTACTGAAGCTGTCTACACTGCCATCCCAGACGTGCTCGATGAGTTCTTCCTGACTGACCGGGCGTCCCTGATGCAGCAGCAGATATTCCAGTACGCCGCTCTCCTTCCGCGTCAAAGCAAGGGTCTGACCGTCCACAGCAGCAACGCGGCTGCGGGTGTTGAAGCTCAGCCGTCCGCAGCACAGACAGACGTCTTGCTGAATAAATTTGCGCCGGGTCAGGCTGCGCACCCGGGCTTCCAGCTCTGCAAGGTGAAAGGGCTTAGAAAGGTAATCGTTCGCCCCGGCATCCAGCCCCTCCACTTTATCTGCGATTTCACTGCGTGCCGACAAGATCAGCACACAGGTCTCAAGGTCGTGCCGGCGCAGGGTGCGCAGCACCTGCATTCCGTCCACCTTGGGCAGGTTGAGGTCCAGCAGTACAAGGTCGTACCGCTCTGCTGCCAGTGCCTCCAGCGCGGCCTCGCCGTCTGCACAGGCATCCACCTCGTACCCGGACAGCCGCAGCTTTCGGGCAATATCCTCCCGCAGGGAGTGCTCGTCCTCTACCACCAAAAGGCGCATCTTTGTTTTCCACCTTTCCCATAAAAATTGCGTTTTTTCTTCATTATAACAGATTATAGCAGACGGTGTTAAGATTCGTGTTAAGATTTTCTTAGCAGAGATTTTATCACGCATGGTGTATACTGATGCCATCAAACAACAGGAGGCTATGATGTTCATGACAAAAAAACAGGCGCAGCTGCTTTTGCTTGCCGCCGGGGTTCTGATGCTGCTGTTCGGCTTATGGCGGGGCGAGGCAGACACCGTATTTTCAAAAGCCATCCGGCTGTGTATGGAGTGTGTGGGCATTGGATAAGAAAAAGCTTTCTCCCCTTGCCCGCTTCCGGGGCTTTATACAAGCCGGGGCTACCCTGCTGACCAATCTCCACCTACCCAATTTTGCAAAAGGAGCGCTGTATCAGGGCGGCGGAAAATACGTCTGCGTGCCGGGGCTGAACTGCTATTCCTGCCCGGGCGCGGCCGGTGCCTGTCCGGTGGGAGCATTCCAGGCGGTGGTGGGCTCTTCCAAGTTCCGCTTTTCCTACTACATTACCGGCATCCTCATCCTCTTTGGGGTGCTGCTGGGGCGGTTCATCTGCGGTTTCCTCTGCCCATTCGGGTGGTTTCAGGAGCTTTTGCACAAGATCCCATCCCCCAAGCTTTCCACCAAAAAGCTGAAGCCGCTGCGCTATTTAAAGTATGCGGTGCTGCTGGTCATGGTGGTGCTGCTGCCTTTGCTGGCGGTCAATGAGCTGGGCATGGGCGACCCCTTCTTCTGCAAGTATCTCTGCCCGCAGGGCGTGCTGGAGGGTGCCATTCCCCTCTCCCTGACCAATGCGGGCATCCGCGCTGCGCTGGGCAAGCTGTTCACATGGAAGGCCTGCATCCTGCTGGCGGTCATCGTGGGCAGCGTGGTGTTCTACCGCCCCTTCTGCAAGTGGCTGTGCCCGCTGGGCGCGTTCTATGCGTTGCTGAACAAGGTCTCGCTGTTCCAGATGCGCGTAGACACCCACAAATGCGTCTCCTGCGGAGCCTGTGCAAAGGCTTGCAAGATGGACGTAGACATTACCAAGACCCCCAACCACGCCGAATGCATCCGCTGCGGGATGTGCATGAAAGCCTGCCCCACGGACGCCATTCAGTACAAGTTCGGGCTGGGGGACCAATCAAATACCGAAACAACAAAGGAGTAAAACCATGAAGATCAATCGTATCGACGCATTTTTTCTCAGCCTTGTGCTGGCTTTCAGCCTTGCTGCCTGCGGGCAGGGCGCATCTTCTGCATCTTCTGCATCCTCTTCTGCCGCTTCCTCTGCGGCAGCAGAAAGCAAAACCGAGGAGCAGCTGCTGGCCGAGGAAAACGAGATCCTTTCTGCAAACGATGCTCTGTGGGAGAAAGTGTTCTCATCCATGGACAAAAACGTGACCGAAACCACGATCAGCGCCAACTACGGCGATTTTCTGCTCAGCGCTGTGGAAAAGGCCAAAGATCAGTTCTCGGACGAGGAGTACAAGACCCTGACCGCAGATGCCGAAAAGATTCGTGCCATCGAGGAGCAGATTGCCGCCCTTGCCCCCGCAGAGGATGCCTCTTCCAGTGCTGCCGCACAGGGCACTGCCTTCCCCCAGTTTGAGGGCAGCGATTTAGAGGGCAACCCGGTGGACAACAGCCTGTTTGCGGGCAACGCCTTTACGGTGGTGAATTTCTGGTTCAACGGCTGCAAGCCCTGCGTAGAGGAACTGGACGACCTGAACGCCCTGAACGAGAAGGTCAAGGCACAGGGCGGCGAGGTAGTCGGCATCAACACCGAGACGCTGGACGGCAACCAGCAGGGCATTGATGCCGCCAAAAAGCTGCTGGCTACAAAGGGCGCAAGCTACCGCAACATCTACTTTGCTTCCGGCAGCGAGGCCGGCAAGTTTGCACTGAACATCATGGCTTTCCCCACCACCTACGTTTTTGACCGGGACGGCAATGTTGTAGGCCAGCCCCTGCTGGGCGGCATCGACAAGGAAGAAAACCTTGCCGCCCTGCAAAAAAATATTGACGCCGCCCTTGCCAAGGACAGCGCCAAATAAGCTTTCTCCCCTGCCGCCTTCGGGCGGCTTTTTTGTTTGCTGCGGGCATTGCCATGCACGCCCGGGTGCCGGACGGAATACGCTGTGGGAGAAGTATTCCATTCTCACAGCAAAGGAGCATCCGCCTATGAAAAACACCGGCATTCTACGCATTCAGGCTTTCGGTGCCCGTCAGTCCTCGCCCATCGAGGGCGTTCTCGTCACCGTGTCCGGCAACGGCTTTACCGCTCAGCGTATCACCGACGAGACCGGCACCGCTGCCGACCTCTCCATTGAAGCCCCCTCCTGTGCGCTGTCCCTGCAGGAGGACAACACCATCCGGCCCTATGCCGTTGTGGACCTGACTGCCGCAAAGGCAGGCTTCCGCACCGTGCGCATTCAGGGTGTGCAGATCTTTGCCGGGCAGGTCACACTGGCCCAGCCGGAGATGATCCCTGAGACCGAAGAGGATCGCGACGTGGTAAACCCGCCCATAGTCATCCCGGAGCATTCACTGTTCACCGGCGACGGCGGCAGCGGCCCGGACCCCATAGAGAACTGCATGCCCCGGGTGCTGAGCCGGGTCATCATCCCCAAGAACATCACGGTGCATCTGGGCAAGCCCGCGGCCTCCGCACGGAACGTGACTGTCTCCTTCCGAGATTATATCGCCAATGTGGCGTCCAGCGAAGTGTATCCCACATGGCCGGAGCAGGCCCTGCGGGCCAACATCCACTGTCAGATCTCGCTGGCGCTCAACCGCATCTACACCGAGTGGTATCCCAGCAAGGGCTATACCTTCAACATCACCAACTCCACCAGCTATGACCAGTATTACGTCCACGGACGCACGGTGTTCGACGTGATGGTGCGCATCACCGACGATATCTTCAACACCTATCTCCGCAAAACCGGCACCGTGAACCCCTACTACTCTGAATACTGCGACGGTAAATCGGTCACCTGCCCGGGTCTCAAGCAGTGGGGCACCGTGACGCTGGCCAATCAGGGCCGTAACGCCTTGCAGATCCTGAAGTATTACTACGGCAACGACATTGAGATTATCCGCACTTCGAACATCCAGTCTATCCCCCAGAGCTACCCCGGTTCGCCCATCCGGCAGGGCGACAGCGGCACAGCAGTGTTCACCCTGCAGCGCCAGCTGAACCGCATCACCAAGGACTATCCCTTCCTCGGTCTGCTGACTGTGGACGGCGTGTTCGGGGCCCGGATGGCCGCCACGGTCCGGGCGTTCCAGAAGCAGTTCAACCTGACCGCTGACGGCATGGTGGGGCGGCAGACATGGTACAAGATCAGCTATATCTACGTCTCGGTCAAAGATCTGGCCGAGCTGACCAGCGAGGGTGAGGTGTCCAGCGGCACCCTCTCGGACGGCACATGGGGCGGCACCGTGCTGCGCACCGGCTCCACCGGCAGCGCCGTGGAGCAGCTGCAGTTCTGGCTGAACACACTGGCCCAGTACACTTCCTCCATCCCATCGGTCACGGTGGACGGCGTGTTCGGCAGCGGCACCGCCGCAGCGGTGCGGGCCTTCCAGCGCAAATACGGCCTGACCGTGGACGGCGTGGTGGGGCAGAGCACATGGACCGAGCTGTACGACCAGTTCCGCAGCATCCAGTCCGACAACGGCACCCCCAACGCCTACCCGGGCACCGCTCTGCGGGAGGGTGCAAGCGGGCAGAACGTGCGGCTGGTGCAGTTCTGGCTCAAAATCGCCCGCACGGTGTATTCCAGACTGAACTCCATCACGGTGGACGGCAGATTCGGCGCGGCCACCACCGCCGCCGTTAAGCGGTTCCAGAGCTACTTTGGCCTGACCAGCGACGGTGTAGTGGGCCGCAATACGTGGTTGAAGCTGTACGAGGTGTACAACGATATCGCCAACAAACTGCTTTCCTCTTCCCTGCGCCCCGGCGAGTACCCGGGCGTGCTGCGCAAAGGCTCTTCCGGCACAGCGGTGCGGGAGCTGCAGTTCTACCTCTACCTCATGAGCGCCTACGAGAGCAGCATCCCGGCCATCGGCATCGACGGACAGTTCGGTGCTTCCACCGAAGCCGCCGTGCGGGCCTACCAGCGTTTTGCGGGCCTGACCGTGGATGGTGTGGTGGGCCGCACCACATGGAACAGCCTGTACGACAAGGCGTCCACCCTGCGGGCATCCGGGCCGGTGGTCACCCTGAAGCGCCTGCCCTACCCCGGCACACCGCTGGCGGTGGGCTCTTCCGGCAGTGCGGTGCTGTACTACAGCCTGCTTTTGCAGCGCATCGCCTACTATTATTCCAGCGTGGAGGCCCCGCCCCTCTCGGACCGGTACACCGACGAGACTGCCGCCGCCACCCGCAGCGCACAGGAGCTGCTGGTTCTGCCGGAGACCGGCATCGCGGACGACGAGACATGGACGGCGGTGGAAGCGCTGAGCCTGCAGCTCGCCGCCGAAATGCCCAACCCCGACCGCAGCATCGGGCATGGCCCGGTCTACCCGGGCCGGGCCATCGGCGCGGGCAGTGTGGGGCCGGACGTAGCACAGGTGGAGACCTGGCTGAACGGGCGCTCCTGCCTGTACTGCACCGAGGACTATGTGACTGAGAACCGTTGCTTCGGCCCGGAAGAGACTGCTGCCGTCCGGCTGGCACAGCAGCGGGCCGGGCTGCTGGTGACCGGCACCGTGGACCGCGGAACATGGGCCGCGCTGCAGGCCCAGAGCTGCCCACACTGCAGCAAGGAGGAATGAGCGATGGCACGTCTTCTGATCTACGACGCCTATGAGAATAAGGTCTACACCTACGCGAACCTGAACGAGAACGACCCCATGCCCTACAGCACCGGCACCACCCTGCGGGTGCGGGAGTTCCGGGGAAAATCTGCCAGCCCCACCCTGTGGACCACCATTGCGGCCATGGAAGCGTGGAACCTGACCCGCCGCAAGTACGGCAAGGGCATCCCGGTGGGGTATGCCTTCCGCCGCATCTGGGAGGGCGGCCACGGCACCCGCAGCCAGCACTACGCGGGCGTATCCTTTGACGTGGGCCAGAGCCTGACCCGGACCGCCCGCACGGCCATCTACAATGCGGCCCGGGGCACCGGGGCATGGGGCTATGTGGAGCCGCTGAGCCAGACCCCCACATGGGTGCACATGGACCGCCGCTACGGCACACCTGCCTGCAGCGGCACCACGGCAGGCTACCCCACCCTGCGGCGGGGTAGCCGCGGCTGCTATGTGATGATCCTGCAGGACGCGCTTTCCACTCTGGGCTACCAGACCGGAAGCCGCATCGACGGCATCTTCGGTGCCCGGACGGAGGAAGCGCTGAAAGGCTTCCAGCGGCGCACGAGCCTGCGCGTGGACGGTGTGTGCGGCTGCAACAGCTGGAAAAAGATCAGCACCGCCGTCATCGGCGTGGGGCGGACAAAAACGACGATCGATTGATAAACCCTCTCAGTCTCGCTTCGCTCGCCAGCTCCCCCGAAAGGGGGAGCTCTTTTGCATCTGATGGTTTGCACTCATAAAGCTCGCCCTTCGGGAGAGCTGGCACGGCGTCAGCCGTGACTGAGAGGATTTTCTTCCCGTGAAACATCCTTCGCTTCCCATCACTGAAAGTTGAAACTTTCTCCCCCATCCGCCCTTTTCGTTGCACAGGCAGGCAAAACGTGCTAAAATAGCCCTATTATCAAAATGATCCGTGTTAAAGAGGGGTATCAGGATATGCAATTTTCCAAACGACTGGATCTGTTCGGCGATGAGATCTTCGCCGCACTGAACGAACGCAAGGTGGAGCTGGAAGCTCAGGGCCGTACTATTTATAATCTGAGCGTCGGCACACCGGACTTTGCGCCTGCCGAGCACATCCGCAAGGCCATGATGGACGCAGCCGCCGACCCGCAGAACTGGAAGTACAGCCTGCGCGACCTGCCTGAGCTGCTGGATGCTGTGTGCGGCTACTACAAGCGTCGCTTCGGCGTAGAGATCACGCCGGATCAGGTGGCCAGCTGCGCCGGCAGTCAGGAGGGCGTGGGCCACATCGGCATGGTGCTGTGCGATGAGGGCGACACCGTGCTGCTGCCCACCCCCTGCTACCCGGTGTTCATTGCGGGCAGTCTGCTGGGCGGCGCAAAACCCTGGTATTACCCGCTGACCAAAGAGCATGGCTTCCTGCCTTACGTGAAGGATATCCCGGAGGATGTGGCCCGCAAGGCAAAGTACATGATCGTCTCCCTGCCCGCAAACCCGGTGGGCAGCGTGGGCACGCCGGAGCTGTACGCCGAGCTGGTGGCCTTTGCAAAGAAGTACGATATCCTCATCATCCACGACAACGCCTACAGCGACATCATCTTTGACGGGGCCGTGGGCAACAGCTTCTTCAACACGCCCGGTGCCATGGATGTGGGCGTGGAGTTCTTCAGCCTTTCCAAAAGCTTCAACGTCACCGGTGCCCGCATCAGCTTCCTTGTGGGCCGCAGGGACGTGGTAGCCGCCTTTAAAAAGCTGCGCGGTCAGATCGATTTCGGCATGTTCCTGCCGGTGCAGAAAGCCGCCATCGCCGCCCTGACCGGCCCGCTGGACATGGTAAAGGCCCAGTGCGGCCTGTACCAGCAGCGCCGCGATGCCCTGTGCGGCGGTCTGCGTTCCATCGGCTGGAATGTGCCGGACAGCCACGGCAGCATGTTCGTGTGGGCTCCCATCCCGGCAAAGTATGCAAAGAGCATGGACTTCTGTCTGGAACTTGTGGAAAAGAGCGGCGTGCTGTGCACCCCGGGTTCCAGCTTCGGCCCCTTGGGCGAGGGCTATGTGCGCTTTGCCCTCACCCTGCCGCCGGAGCGCATTGCCGAGGCGGTGAATTCCATCAAAGAGAGCGGTATCCTGAACTAAAAAATAACGGGAACGTCCATGCGGCGTTCCCGTTATTTTTATGCGTTCACAATGTTCTCTCCTGCGCCATCCAGCCATGTGCGCAGGTTGTTGGTGGTAATGTTCATCAGCCGCTGCAGAGCTTCGTTGGTGGCCCATGCGATGTGCGGCGTCAGCAGGGCGTTGGGCAGGCCCCGCAGCGGGCTTTCCTGCGGCAGTGGCTCGGTGCCAAAAGCGTCTGCCCCGTAAAAGGCCAGCTGCCCGTTTTTCAGCGCATCGGCCACGGCCTGCTCGTCCACCAGCGCACCGCGGGCGGTGTTCAGCAGGATCATGCCAGGCTTTGCCCTGGCAAGGGAATCTGCATTGACCAGTCCGCACATGGCGGGCGTGGCCGGGCAGTGCAGGCTGAGCACATCGCTGCGGGCCAGCAGGGCGTCAAAGTCCACGAACTCCACCCCGTCGGCGGCGTACTCCGGCCGAACGGTGCGGGTGCACACCAGCACATCCATGCCAAAGGCTCTGGCAATGCGGGCGGTCTGCCGCCCAATGCTGCCGTAGCCGTAGATGCCAAAGGTCTTGCCCAACAGCTCTACCTGCGGCAGCAGCCGGTAGGCAGCGGGATCTTCGGTGCGCCACCGGCCGTCCTGCACAAGACGGTCATAGCGGTCGGCACACTGGCAGATGGCCAGCAGCAGGCTGAAGGTCATCTGCGCCACACTGTGCGTAGAATAGCCCGGCACATTGGCCACAGCCACGCCATGGCGGCGGCAGGCCTGCAGGTCAAGGTTGTCGGTGCCGGTGGCGATGATGCCCACCCACCGGAGCTTCGGACACCGGGCCAGAACGTTTTCGTCGATGCGGCACTTGTTCAGAAACACGATCTCTGCATCCCCGATGCGCGGCACCACCTCCTCCGGCGCGGTGCGCCCATAGCGGGTGACGTCCGGCACCAGCGCTTCCACGCCCGACCAGTCCAGATCTCCCTGCTGTATGGCATAGTCTTCCAGAATAACTGCTTTCATTTGAACTTCCTCCCCTTTTATTTTACACGGGATACAGTGCCAGCACCGTGCCCTGCGGGCTCTCGCGGCTTTCCAGCGCGGCATAGCCCCGGGCCAGCAGGATGGCAATGTGCACCCGGTCTGCCAGCGGCACCCAGACCGGCGGCTGGTTCTGTCCCAGACAGCCCGCCTGCAGCCAGAAGCAGGGGGCCAGACTGTCCAGCGGGCGGATAGCCCGCAGCGCGAACCCCTGCCGCAGGTACAGCGGCAGCACTTCTTCGGCAGCGCACTCCACCACAGCCCACCGCACCCGGCCCCGGGCCAGCTGTTCCTGCCGGGCGGCGGCAGCAGCCAGCAGCGGTGCAAGGGCCCCGGCGGCACGGCTGTCCGGCCCGGCCGCTGGGGTGAGAAAGTACCCGCCCGCCGTGCAGCCCCAGCCCAGAAAGCGGCGCAGCGCAGCCGCTGCGGCTACATCGGCGTCCATGGGCAGCAGGATGCATCCGGCACCGGGAGCGCCCCGCACACCGCCGGTGCCCCACGTCTCGCCTACTGTCAGCATCCGCAGCACCTCGCTGCGCGGGCGGTACACACAGCTCACTTCACCTCTGACCAGCTGACAGAACTCTTCTGTTGAAAGCCGCCTTACCTGCCGCGTGCGCGGCGGGTCACAAACCTGGATCATTTGGTTTCCCCCATTCTTTTCGTTATGCTCTCAGCATACCGGACCGGGGGCGAGAATCGGCGCGAAACAGGGCCGTTCTTTTTTGTTTTACAGATCCAGCGTTACATCCTCGCTCAGCACCTGACCAATGGGCTTTGCAATGCACAGGTCGGCTTCGGCATCGGCCCCGGTGGGCTGCATGTTGATGACCACCAGATGGTCGCCCCGGAAGTACCGGATGAGCCCCGCTGCCGGGTACACCACCAGACTGGTGCCGCCGATGATGAGAGTATCCGCATGACGGATGGCGTTCACCGCGCCGGACAGCACCTCTTCGTCCAGCCCTTCCTCATACAGCACCACGTCAGGTTTTACGATGCCGCCGCATTCGGTGCAGCGGGGCACGCCGGTGCTGTCTGCAATAAAGTCCACATCGTAGAATTTGCCGCATCGGGTGCAGTAGTTACGCAGGGTGCTGCCGTGCAGCTCGTACACCGTGCGGCTGCCCGCCGCCTGATGCAGGCCGTCGATGTTCTGGGTGACGACCGCTTTCAGCCTGCCCTCCCGTTCCAGCTTTGCCAGCCGCAGGTGGGCCGCGTTGGGCTTTGCCCCCTTCACAATGAGCTTATCGCGGTAAAAACGGTAAAACTCCTCCGGGTTCTCCTCCCAGAAGGTGTGGCTCAGGATGGTTTCCGGCGGGTAGGCGTACTTCTGATGATAAAGTCCGTCTACACTGCGGAAGTCCGGGATGCCGCTCTCGGTGGAAACGCCCGCCCCGCCAAAGAACACGATGCTGCTGCTTTTGGCAATGATCTCTTCCAATGCCTGTACCATAACAAAAAACGCCCCTTTCGCCGGATGTATATTTGTGTTAAGATAACTTTAGTATAACACAAACTCACAGGAAAGGAAGCGCAGCTTTTGAACGTCTGGTATGTGAACAGCATTCTGGGCACCTTCCGGCTGGAAGAGGAGGACAATGCCATCTGCGGGCTGGCCCTCTGCCCGGACGGGGTGCCGGAGCTGGAGCCCCTGCCCCGCAAGGTATGCGAGACGCCCCTTCTGCAGGAGGCCGAGGAACAGCTGAACGAATACTTTGCCGGGGCGCGCAGGGAATTCGACCTGCCGCTGGCCCCCAAGGGCACCCCCTTCCAGAAAGCGGTCTGGGCCGAAATGTGCCGCATCCCCTACGGCGAGACCCGCACCTACGGGCAACTGGCCGCTGCCATTGGCAGGCCCTCTGCCTGCCGGGCCGTGGGCGGAGCCTGCCACAGCAACCCCATCGCCATCCTTCAACCCTGCCACCGGGTGGTGGGCCGCAGCGGCCGCCTGACCGGCTACGCCTACGGCGTGGAGATGAAACAGTATCTGCTGGAACTGGAACAGGGGTAAGCCTTGCAAACGAAAAAGAGCCATTGCACACCCGTTTTGTGCAATGGCTCTTTATTTTCACTCTGTTTTACTGTGCGCTGTACACGCTGCCCATCGTCCAGGAATTGTCCGCGCTGTACTTTGCATGGTTGCGCAGGTAGGTGACCCACGCGCCATAGCCGTTGCCGGCGCTCAGATGCACGCCATCCGGTGCGGCAAGCATCTCCTTCAGGTTGCCCTCGCCGTCCGCAAGCGCCTCCCACAGGTCCAGATAGACGCAGCCCTTGCTGGCTGCCATCTGGGCCAGCTGCTCGTTCACCCCGCGCAGCACATCGGTGGCAAGGCCCGGCTTTTCTGCTGCCACAGTGGGCCGCACCGGCGGGATGGACTGCACGTAAATGGTGCAGCCATCGCCCAGCGTCTGGCGCAGCAGATCCAGCATCTGGCCGTAGTAGGCAAGGAAGCGGTCTGACGCGCCCAGTGTGGTGAGGGTGTTGGTGCCCAGCAGGATATACAGCTTTCTGGGCTGCGCGGCCGCCAGCACATCCAGTGCCACCTCCTGCCCGCGGGTGGGGCTCTTGACCGCGCTGCGGTTCACGATGGCATCCGGGCCTACGCCGGTATAGCCGCAGATGAGCGCCCCGCCCAGATTGATCTGGTAATCCGAGAAGCCCACGGTCAGGCTATCGCCCAGAAAAGCCGCATCCGCAAAATAGCTCAGGTCCACCTGCCCACAGCTGGGCTGACGGATCACACTGGCGTCATAGGCCTTTACGGTGTACGCTCCGGCGGTCTGCTTTGCCGGGCCAAATGCTTCCAGCGTGACAGCGTCCGATGTGCCGATACTGCCGTCCGGTGCGGCACTGCTGCTGTCCGCCTCGCCCTGCATGGGCAGCGGGGCCAGAATGTTCTCGGCAATGCCGCCTGCATTGGTGGACGGGGTATCGTCCGCGCCCTCTGCGCCCTTTTCCAGAATGGCGGTGATGGCGTAGGATACCAGCAAAATTGCGATCACTGCGCCCAGAAAGCGCAGTCTGCCGCTGACGGTGCCGTGCCGTGCCCGGCGCGGTGCCGAATGATATTCGTGTGAAATGCCCATGGTTTTTCCAGCTTTCTCCAATTTTCCCCCGCAGAGGGGGACTTTTACCGCCCCCGGAGCGGTCTGTTTTTTATTTTATCATAATTTTTTTGCCTGTGCAACCAATTGGGTCTTGCATACAACAGGCAAAACGGGTACAATAAGGATGTGGCAATTTTGCACATTTTACAAAAAGCGTGTGCACATGCCGCAAACTTTTTTGTATCACTTGCAAGGTGCGGTCTGTTTACCGTCGGTCTGCGGGCAGTGCAGGGCCTCAGGACCATTTTCCCATGCAAAGCGGCGCGGAAGCCGTATCTTGCAGGCTGCGTAAAAAATGATAAGAATGAAATTTGCAAAAGGAGGTTCTCATGGCCAAGAACGTGATCATTGGTCAGAGCGGCGGTCCTACCGCCGTGATCAACTCCAGTCTGGCGGGCGTGTACAAAGCAGCCTGCAGTCTGGGCGCAGACAAGGTGTACGGCATGAAGTACGGCATCGAGGGTCTGCTCAAGGAGGAAATGCTGGAGCTGAACGTCCTGCTGGACGACCGCATGAGCATCGAACTGCTCAAGCGCACCCCGTCCAGCTATCTGGGCAGCTGCCGTTACAAGCTGCCGGACCCGGATGTGGACTCCACACCCTTCATCAAGCTGTTCACCCTGTTTGACAAGTACGACATCTGTGCGGTGTTCTACATTGGCGGCAACGACTCCATGGACACCATCGCAAAGCTTTCCCGCTACGGCGATCGTGTCGGCAGCAGTGTGCGGTTCATCGGTGTGCCTAAGACCATCGACAACGACCTGTGTCTGACCGACCACACCCCCGGCTACGGCTCTGCCGCCAAGTACATTGCCACCATTTTAAAGGAAGTCATCCGGGATTCCTCCGTGTATGACATCCGCAGCGTGACCGTGGCCGAGATCATGGGCCGCCACGCGGGCTGGCTGGCCGGTGCGGCCTGCCTTGCCGGCGGCGACGACTGCGAGGGCCCGGATCTGATCCTGCTGCCTGAGGTGCCCTTCGATCAGGACAAGTTCCTTGCCCGGGTAGACGAGCTGCAGCGCCGCAAGTCCAACGTCATCATCGCTGCCAGCGAGGGCGTCAAGACTGCCGACGGCACTTATCTGTGTGATCTGGTGTCCACTGCCGGTCAGCTGGATGCCTTTGGCCACAAGGCCGTGCTCAGCGGCACCAGCCGCTACCTGTCCGACCTGATCCACGACAAGCTGAACTGCAAGAGCCGCGCCATCGAGTTCTCCACCCTGCAGCGCTGCGCCAGCCATCTGGCCAGCCGCACGGACGTGAACGAGGCCTACGCTGTGGGCGGTGCCGCAGCCGCCGCCGCTTTTGCGGGCGAGACCGGCCGCATGATCGCGCTCAAGCGCATTTCCGCTTATCCCTACCAGTGCATCACCGAGTCGGTGGATGTGCAGCAGGTGGCAAACCTTGAAAAGAAGGTGCCGCTGGACTGGATCAGCCCCGACGGGATGCAGGTGACGGCTGCTTTTGAGGAGTATGCCCGTCCGCTGATCCTGGACGAGGTGACCCCCGTTTACGTCAACGGCACCCCGCGCCATATCCGTCTGTAACCCCTTTTCCCGCGTCTGTTTTCGTGCATCCTGCACGTAATATTATATTGCCGAAACAGAAAAACAAAAAAGGAGAAATCATCATGGGTAAAAATGCAATCGTTGGTCAGTCTGGCGGTCCTACTTCCGTCATCAATGCAAGCCTTGCGGGCGTCTTTGAGAGCTGCAAGAGCCGCGGCGCAGACATCGTCTACGGCATGTGCAATGGCGTTGCCGGTCTGCTGGAGGAGCGGGTGGTGGATCTTTCCACCGTGCTGACGGACGATCTGGACATCGAGCTGCTCAAGCGCACCCCGTCCAGTTTCCTCGGCAGCTGCCGCTACAAGCTGCCCGACTGGCATGAGGACGAGACCGTCTATAAAAGGCTGTTCGCCATTCTGGAAAAGCTGAACATCGGCTACTTCTTCTACATCGGCGGCAACGACTCCATGGACACCATCGGCAAGCTGGCCGAGTACGGCGAGCGCATCCAGAGCGACATCCGCTTTATGGGCGTGCCCAAGACCATCGACAACGACCTGATGGTCACCGACCACACCCCCGGCTACGGTTCTGCTGCCAAGTACATCGGCGTGGTGATGAAGGAGATCATCCGCGACGCCACCGTGTACGGCATCAAGTACGTCACCGTGGTGGAGATCATGGGCCGCAACGCAGGCTGGCTGACCGCTGCCGCTGCTCTGGCAAAAAGCGACGACTGCGAGGGCGTGGACATGATCTGCCTGCCCGAAGTGCCCTTCAACGTGGAGCACTTCATTGAGAAGGTGCGCGTGATGCAGGAAAAGAAGCCCAGCATCGTGATTGCCGTGTCCGAAGGCGTCAAGCTGGAGGATGGCCGTTACGTCTGTGAGCTGGCCGACGATGTGCACGCTGTGGACGCCTTTGGCCACAAGGCCCTGACCGGCACCGCCCGGTATCTGGCCAACGTGGTGGCCCGCAATCTGGACACCAAGACCCGCTGCATCGAGCTTTCCACCCTGCAGCGCTGCGCAGGCCATCTGACCAGCCGCACCGACATCACCGAGGCCTATCAGGTGGGCGGTGCTGCTGCCAAGGCTGCCTTTGAGGACGTCACCGGCCAGATGGTGGCCCTGAAGCGCATCTCCAACAGCCCGTACCAGTGCACCACCGAGCTACACCCCATCAGCGAGGTGGCAAACCTCGAAAAGAAGGTGCCGCTGAGCTGGATGAACGCCAACCACACCCAGATGACCGATGAGTTTCTGGCTTATGCCCGTCCGCTGATCCAGGCCGAGCTGACCCCGCTGTACATCGCCGGTCTGCCCCACCACATCTACATGAAGAATCAGAAGTGATCTCTCCCGCGTTGTTTTTTCTCAAGGCATGATAAAAGCCCGTCCGAGTTTTACGCCCGGACGGGCTTTTTGCATTTCGGTATTCTTTGCTTCAGCAGCTCAGACCACTGCGCCGACTTTGGGTGCGCCGCCTGCGATCTCCTCTGCCGTCAGGGGCTTTGCCTCCACCGGGGCATTCAGGCGTTCCTTGGCCACTGCCAGCATCAGCTTGATGCGGTTTTCCTGATTGACCTTGGTGGCACTGGGGTCGTAATCGATGGGGGTGATGTTGGCACTGGGGTACAGGGCGCGGATCTTGTTCACCATGCCCTTGCCCACGATGTGGTTGGGCAGGCAGCCGAAGGGCTGGGCGCACACGATGTTGCCGTAGCCGCCCTGCACCAGCTCGATCATCTCCGCAGTCAGCAGCCAGCCCTCGCCCATCTTGGCACCCAGCGAAATGATGCCCTTGGGCTTTTCCACCAGCTCCTTGAAAGGGCCGGGGGCGTAGAAGCCTGCGTCGGCCTCGGCCTTGAGCATGGCGCGCTCGATGCCATCCAGCCAGTTGAGGAACTGATCGATGCCGATCTTCACCGCCAGCTTGCCGCCGTACAGCACATGATCCTCGCCCATGTTGAAGGCGCAGTACTGCACAAAGCCCATCAGGCCCGGGAAGTTCACCTCACAGTCCTGACTTTCCAGGAACTTCTGCAGGTCGTTGTTGCCCAGCGGGCTGTACTTGACATAGATCTCGCCCACAACGCCCACCTTGACCTTAGGCACTCGGGTAACGGGAATGGCGGCAAAGTCCTTTGCGATGAGGGGGAAGGTGTGCTTCATCTCCCCGGCGGTGTAGCCCTTGCCCGCCAGCAGCACGCGGCCCAGACGGCTGACCCACAGGTCTACCATCTTATCGGCAGCACCCTTCTCGTTCTCGTAAGGTGCCACCTGATTGCGCAGGGCGCACAGCATGTCGCCGTAGAAGATGCAGGCCAGTGCACGGCGGGCCAGCGGCAGGGTCATCTGGAAGCCGCTGTCCTTTTCCAGACCCGAGAAGTTCAGGCTGGCCACCGGGATCTGCGGATAACCGGCCTTCACCAGTGCCTTGCGCAGCAGATGGATGTAGTTGGAGGCACGGCAGCCGCCGCCGGTTTGGGTGATGAGCAGGGCGGTGTGGTCCAGATCATACTTGCCGCTGTTCAGTGCGTCCAGAAACTGGCCGATGACCAGCAGAGCCGGATAACAGGTGTCGTTGTGGACGTATTTCAGGCCCAGCTGTGCCACAGCACTGCCGCAGTTGCCCAGAATCTCGCACTTGTAGCCGTCGTAACGCAGGGCGTACTCCAGCAGGCGGAACTGGGTAATGGCCATGTTGGGGATGAGGATGGTATGGGTCTTCTTCATCTCCGGGGTAAATTTGGGATAATTGTATTCCATAGGTTCCTCCTATGTTGCTTTTTTAAAAAGCCTTTTGCGCTCTCTCTATTTTATTCTGCCTTTTCTGCGGCCACCTCGTCCCGCTCATCCAGAGCGGCAAACAGGCTGCGCAGACGGATGTTCACGGCACCCAGATTGGTGATCTCGTCGATCTTGAGCTGGGTGTAGAGCTTGCCGCCCTCCTGCAGGATCTCGCGGGTCTCATCGGTAGTGATGGCATCCACGCCGCAGCCAAAGGACACCAGCTGCACCAGATCCATATCCTTCTGGGTGGTGCAGTATTTGGCAGCGGCATACAGGCGGCTGTGGTAGGTCCACTGGTTCAGCACGCTGGTGGGGAACTTCTGCACCCGGTTGGAGATGCTGTCCTCGGTAACAACAGCAGCGCCGTGGCGGGTAATAAGGCGGTCGATGCCGTGGTTCACCTCGGGGTCCACATGGTAGGGGCGGCCTGCCAGCACGATGATGCGCTTGCCCTGACGGCGGGCTTCATCGATGATCTCGCTGCCCTTCACCCGGATCTTTGCCATGTGGGACTCGTATTCCGCATAGGCGGCATCCGCTGCGGCCTGCACCTCTTTTTCCGAGATGCCGCCGAAGTACTTGGGCAGGATGTTCTTTGCCATCTTGTGCACAAAGTCCTTGGGGCGGTGGATGCCCACATAGTCATAAATGAATTTGGTGCCTTCCAGCTCCGGGCAGTTGCCTGCCAGAACCTCGGGGTAGTAGGCCACCACCGGGCAGTTATAGTGGTTGTCGCCCAGTCCCTCGTCCACATTGTAGGTCAGGCAGGGATAGAAAATGGCGTCCAGCTGCATCTGGCTCAGCGCCTTGATGTGGCCGTGGCTCAGCTTTGCCGGGAAGCAGGCGGTGTCGCTGGGGATGGTGGCCTGACCGGCCAGATACAGCCCGCGGCTGGACACCGGACTGGTGTGCACCGCAAAGCCAAGCTTTGTCCAGAAGGCCCACCAGAAGGGCAGCAGCTCATAGAAGCCCAGACACAGCGGGATGCCGATGGAGCCGCGACTGCCGGGCACCGGCTTATACTCGGCCAGCAGCTGCTGCTTATAGGCGTAGAGGTTCAGGCTGTCGTCGGCGCTCTTGCCGGTCACGGGCTTGTCGCAGCGGTTTCCGGAGATGTACTTGCGGCCATCCGCAAAGGTGTTGACGGTGAGCTGGCAGTGGTTGCCGCAGCCGCCGCACTTGACGCTGACCACCTTTTGCGCAAAGGCTTCCAGCTCCTGCTCGTTCATCATGGCAGAGGCGACCCGTCCGCTCTTATGGCTCTGGCGCAGGCCGTACAGCGCCGCACCATAAGCGCCCATCAGACCGGCGATGTCCGGGCGGATGACCTCCACCCCCATCTCCTTTTCAAAGGCGCGGAGCACGGCTTCATTATAAAAAGTACCGCCCTGCACCACGATCTTGCGGCCCAGCTCTTCCGGGCTGGAAGCGCGGATGACCTTGTACAGTGCGTTCTTGACCACGCTGATGGACAGGCCTGCCGAGATATTCTCGATGCTGGCACCGTCCTTCTGGGCCTGCTTGACCGAGCTGTTCATGAACACGGTGCAGCGGCTGCCCAGATCCACCGGACGGTCTGCGAACAGGCCAAGGCTCGCAAATTTCTTCACATCGTAGCCCAGCGCCTGCGCAAAGGTCTGCAGAAAGCTGCCGCAGCCGGAGGAACAGGCTTCGTTCAGGAAGATGTTGCTGATGGCACCATCCTCGATCTTGAAGCACTTCATATCCTGCCCGCCGATATCGATGATGAAATCCACATCCGGCATGAAGTATTTGGCGGCGGTAAAGTGTGCCACCGTCTCCACCAGACCGTAGTCGCAGCGGAAGGCGTTCTTCACCAGGTCTTCGCCGTAGCCGGTGGTGGTGACGCTGGCCACCTGCAGGCCCGGGTGCTCCTTGTAAATTTTGAGCAGCTGCTCCCGGATCAGGGGCAGCGGGTTGCCCAGGTTGGGCTGATAGTTGGTGTAGAGGATCTGGCTCTTCTCGTCCACCACCACCAGCTTGACGGTGGTGGAGCCGGAGTCGATGCCGATATGCACCGGGCCGCACTGGGCACTGAAGGGCACGCGGGGCACGCTGTGGGACATGTGGCGGGCGTGGAAGGCCTCGTATTCCTCCTTGCTGGCGAACAGCGGCGGTTCACTGGCATAGGTGGCAGTGGCAGCATACTGGTCCAGCGCATCCGCCACCTCGGACAGAACAAAGGACTTGTCAGCATAGAGGGCAGCGCCCAGTGCCACATACAGCAGGCTGTTTTCCGGACAGGTACCAGTCACGTTCAGCGCTTCGTCAAAGCTTTTGCGCAGCACGCTGCTGAAGGTGAGCGGGCCGCCCAGATACAGGATATTGCCCTTGATGGGACGGCCCTGTGCAAGGCCTGCAATGGTCTGGTTGACCACAGCCTTATAAATGCTGGCAGCAATGTCCTCGGTGCGGGCGCCCTGATTGATCAGCGGCTGCACGTCACTTTTGGCGAACACGCCGCAGCGGGAGGCGATGGTGTAGGTGCGCTGGGCATTCTCTGCCGCTTTGTTCATCTCGTCGGCACCCATCTTCAGCAAAGTCGCCATCTGGTCGATGAAGGCGCCGGTGCCGCCGGCGCAGCTGCCGTTCATGCGCACCTCGGTGCCATTGGTCAGGAACAGGATCTTGGCATCCTCGCCGCCCAGCTCAATGACACAGTCCGTCTGGGGCACAAAGCGCTTGACCGCCACGCGGGTGGAGAACACCTCCTGTACAAAGGGCACGCCGCAGCTGTCGGCCAGACCCATGCCAGCCGAACCGGAAATGCTCAGCAGCGCCTTCTGACCGTGCATCTGCTCGGCATCGATGCGGCGCAGCAGCTCCTGCGCCTTTTCCAGAATATGGCTGTAGTGCCGTTCGTATGTAGAATACAGCAGCGTATCATGTTCATCCAGCACCACACACTTGATGGTGGTGCTGCCGATGTCAAGACCTACTCTCACGTCGTTTTCCTCCTAAGGACAAATGCCGGAGACGACGTCCCCGGTAAAAGGCAAAACAATTTCTTTGCCAAAAATTAGTTTGGTAACGAATCATTCATTGAATCGCATACAGCTGTATTATAATCCAATTCCGTGGTGCAATCAATGCATGTGCTTCATTTTACACGGAAAAAATAGTATTTTCCGCGCAAAAAGTTAAACATTTTGTGAACTTGTCCAGATTGAAACGGCGGCATCTGCAGCTCAGTCTGCAAACAAAAACTGCTGCACAGGCGCGCACCCATGCAGCAGTATCTTCTTCCTATTTTTTATAGAGCAAGCTTCAGCACCGGTTCTTCACGGGTCTTCCGTGCCACCGCGCTCCGGCATGGTGCGTAGCTCCCGCACCAGCATATTGCGCAGCTGGTATTGCTGCTGCGTCCGCACCGGGCTGCAGTCCGAACGCAGTTCCACGGTCGGTTCCGGCATCGGTTCATCGCACAGCGGGATGGTCACGACGGCCCGGGTGCCTTTTTCCGGTGCACGCTGTTCTACCTGCAGGTCCCAGCCCATACGGCGGCAGCACTCGCGGCAGAGCAGCAAACCAAGCCCGGCCCCGCCCAGAAAGCAGCGGCGGTTTTCCAGCCATGCTTCCCTGCTTGTTTCCGGCAGACCGCAGCCGTCATCCAGCACGGTCAGCTTCCAGAAGCTCTCGCATCGGCGCAGCGTCAGCTGCACTTTGCCGCCTGTGCCGCAGGCACGCAGCGCATTGGAGAGCAGATGCAGGCACAGCAGCTCTGCATCGCTGCAGTCGGCCATCACACGGCAGGACGTCAAGCCGCCATAGTCCAGCGTCAGCTCCACATTCAGCTGCTCCTGCACCATATCGGCCTGCGCTGCGATCTGCTGCAGCATCTGGCACAGATCCAGCGGGGAAAGCTGCGGGGGCTCTTCTGCACGCAGAAAATCCAGCAGGGTCATCACTTCGTTCATCGTGCGGTCCAGCCGTGCCGCTGCGGCGCTGATGTCATTCACCGCCTGCCGGGTCTGCTCATCGGCTCCGACCCGTGCAAGGTGCTGCTCCAGATATTCGCAGTTGCGCCCGACCAGTCCCAATGCATGGAAGCAGGCCTGTTCCACATCTTTCTGCGGGATCGCCTGTGCCGTCAGTGCTCCCGTGTCGTTTTGCCACTCTTGCTCCATACCTTTACGCCTCCAAAGTCTCCTGCTCAGCCGCCTTTCTGATGCTGAAGATAGTTTTTGACTGCATAGATCAATTTGCCGGTCGTGGGCTTTTCGTCTGTAAAGCCGCTTTTTTCTTTGAACGCCAGCCATTCTGCGGTGGGTCTGGCTTCCAGCTGATCGACCATGCGCCGGATCCCGCTGTCCACGGCAGAGACCGACACCTCATACTGTTCGCCCACCGCCTGCAGGATCTCCTTGCGGATCGCCAGCTTCTGGATGGTGCCATACACCACGCCCACTGCGCTGGACAGATAGCGGCTATTCATGTCCGGCTGCCGGATTCCCCAGCCCTCGTACAATTCCTGACACCTGCGTTCCATCTGCCGGTTCTGCCGTCCCGGCATCCGATACAGCTCCCACAGCAGGCTTCTGAGCTCCGTACGGCCAACATAACACAGGCCTTCGCCGGACTCCGGGCAGAGGATGCTGCTGTTCTGCCGCCGGGCTTCATCGATCATCAATACCGGGGGCCTTGCTTCCGTGGTGCGGAGCTCCGTCAGAAGTTCCAGCCCGCTCATATCTTCCAGCTGGCTGCAAAGGATCACTGCGTCGAATCTCCGGCCCTGCTGCAGCTGCTCCAGCAGGCGGCTGCCGTTCTGAAAGCAGGTGCACTCTGACCCGGCGCATTGCTCCTGTATGTAATTCTTTTGTACCCGCAGTTCCTTGCGGTCGTAGCTTCCAAGGGCGATCTGCAGCGTTCTGTCTGTGTTCTCATTCTCCACACAACGCGCCGCCTTTCTGCCTGAGCTGTTCTGTGTCGGCCAGTTCCTCTACCACATCCTGCCAGATCTCCGGCTGGACGCCATTCTCACACAGATACCGCAGGATCCGGTAGCCGAATTCCGGTGCCGCCGCGATGTACCGGCTTTCCATGCACTGTCGGCTCCCGGTGCGGCAAAGGGTCAGACGACAGCCGCTTTCGTCGTCCGCATCCATCGAATACACCAGCGTATATGCCTTCTGCAGCCCGTCAATTGCCGAAAACTGACGGATCATAGGTGAAAATGTACGTTCCATAATTCTTCCTCCTTGCTACAGGGTTCCGCAGTATTTTACTGTATTCCCTGTTTTTCCTGTTTTGCTGTAAAAGCTTTTCCGAGTATATTTTAAGGAGCAAAAAGGGAGTGGTACAACCCTGAAGAAGCGTCTATTTTCATCAGGCTGCATTTTTACGCCATACTTTATTTTTTACAACGCATGTTCATTTTGACCAGAATTTACCACGGTTTTTAGCATCTGGTCGCTTTTGTCCGGCCCGGCCATGCCGCTTTTTGCTTTTTCAGCGGCATCTCCTGCTCTTAAAATAACACGAATGCGACGCAAATTCAACTTTTCGACTCATTTTCCCGGTCTTTTCCCGTTTTGGACAGCCAGTCTCTGCCAACAGCACATAATTTTATCCATTCCGCAGACATTTCCACCTGATTATACACAGTTTTTTCATATTATTACGGTAAAATAAAAGAGTATGACATTCTGCGCAGAGCGCAGCTTTTGATAGTTCATTGGAAAGAGCGGCACCGTTCCTGTGGGGAGCGGCCGGAAAGGCTTGCACATGCTCCAACTCAAACACATCAAAAAAGAATACAAGACCGGCGATCTGATCCAGAAAGCACTGGATGACGTCAGCCTGAACCTGCGGGACAATGAATTTGTTGCCATTCTCGGCCCCAGCGGTTCCGGCAAGACCACCCTGCTGAACATCATCGGCGGCCTGGACCGCTACGACAGCGGTGATCTGATCATCAACGGTGTTTCCACCAAAAAATACACCGACCGCGACTGGGACTCCTATCGCAACCACACCATTGGTTTTGTGTTCCAGAGCTACAATCTGATTCCCCACCAGACGGTGCTCTCCAACGTGGAGCTGGCACTGACCATTTCCGGCATTTCGGGTGCGGAGCGCCGCAGCCGGGCCGCCAAGGCACTGGAACAGGTGGGTCTGGGAGACCAGCTGCACAAGCATCCCAGCGAGATGTCCGGCGGTCAGATGCAGCGGGTGGCCATTGCCCGCGCTCTGGTGAACAATCCCGACATCCTGCTGGCGGACGAGCCCACCGGTGCACTGGACAGCGAGACCAGCATTCAGGTCATGGAGCTGCTAAAGGAGGTGGCCAAAGACCGCCTTGTGGTCATGGTCACCCACAACCCGGAGCTGGCCGAACGGTATGCCACCCGCATCGTCCGTCTGCGCGACGGCATCATCCAGTCCGACACGGCCCCCTTCCTGCCGGACGATGCCGTGCTGGCCCCGCCGGTGCACAGGAATCTGGGCCATTCTTCCATGTCTTTGCTGACGGCCCTTTCCCTGAGCTTCAACAATCTGCTCACCAAAAAGGCCCGCACCCTGCTCACCGCATTTGCCGGTTCCATCGGCATCATCGGCATTGCGCTGATCCTCTCACTCTCGGCCGGTGTGAGCAATTATATCCAGGACATGGAGCGTTCCACCCTTTCGGAGTATCCGCTGCAGATCACCTATAACGGCATTGACCTTGCCGCCCTGCTGAACCCGGAGAGTTATACCACTGCCGTTGCCGATACCACCGGCGTCGGCAGTGTATCGTCCTCTTCCGCCCCGGAGGGAATGGTCACAGTGCGGGAGCTGCTTTCCCAGCTGACCGAGGACACCTCCAATTCCAACGACCTTGCCTCCCTGAAAGCCTATCTGGACAGCCCGGACTGCCCTATCCCGGAGGACGCTGCTTCCATCGAGTACACCTACGGCTCCTACCCGCTCATCTACCGCCAGAATAAGGACGGCACCGTGCGTCAGGTGTATCCGGACAGCACCATCTCTTCCCTGAGCAACACCGCCTCTGCCGCCGGCATCGTCTCCTCCATGACCAACCAGAATGTGTTCACCGAAATGGCCGAGGCACCCTCTCTGTACGAGAACCAGTACGATGTCAAGGCAGGCCGCTGGCCGAATGGTGCCAACGAAGCCATTCTGGTGCTGAACGCAGACGGCAGTGTCAGCGACTATGCGCTTTACCTGATGGGCATTGAGGATGAAAACGTGATGCTGCGTTTTCTGGAAGCATATTCCAGAGACAAAAACACTCCTGCACCCACCGGTTACAGCACCTATCCCTACGAGACCTTTGTGGGGCTGAAGTTCAAGATACTGACCCTTTCCGACCTTTATGCCTATGACGAGGAACGTCAGATCTGGCGCAATCAGTCCGGCGATGAAGCCTTCATGGAACAAGCCGTTGCCGACAGCCCGGATCTGACCATCGTGGGCGTCGTCCAGCCCAAGCCGGACGCCAGCTCCACCATCCTGCCCACCGGCGTTGCCTATTCCCATGCGCTGACCTATTACGCCATCGACCATGCCGCTGAGAGCGAGGTCGTAAAGCAGCAGCTTGCCCACCCGGATACCAACGTGCTCACCGGTAAACCCTTTGACACGGAGCAGCAGGACAAGAGCAGCCTTGATCTTTCCTCCCTATTCTCTGTGGACACCGATGCGCTGAAGGATGCCTTCCAGTTCGACGCCAGCAAGCTGCAGTTTGACCTGAGCGGCGCGTTCAATTTGACGAACGGCTCTTTCGACCTTGCGTCCATCATCGATCCGTCCTCCTTCCAGCTGGATATGAACGATCTTGACCTGAGCGACATCGACCTGAGCGATGTGCAGCTGCCGGAGATGGATTCGCTGGATCTGAGCCAGCTGTTCGCGGATATGGACATGTCCGTTTCGCAGGATGCGCTGCAGGAGCTGATGAAGAACGTCATGAACGGCTACAAGCGCTACATCATTGGCAACGGCATCCTGAATCTGGACAAGATCGGTTTCTCTTCCTATATGGAGAGCGACATGTTCAAGCAGATCCTTGCCGAGTCCATGGGCAGTCTGCTGGATACCTCCGGCCTGCAGGATCAGTTCACTGCTTCGCTGCAGCAGAACCTGCAGGGCATCATGGCCCGCTATCTGGAAAGCTATTCCCAGCAACTCACCCAGAAACTGGGCGAAGCCTTGCAGGAAAAGCTTACTGCCGCCATTCAGGCTCAGATCGGCACTGTGATGCAGCAGCTGATGCGCCAGCTGACTGCGCAGTTCAGCCAGCAGCTGCAGACCGCGATCCAGAAGAACATTTCCAAGCTCAGCAGTCAGGTGGAGGACGCACTGCAGATCGATGCCGCAGTGTTCCAGAACGCCGTACAGCTGAACATGAGCACTGACGATCTGGTGGATCTGGTCAAGCTGAACCTGCAGTCCGGTTCCACCACCTACAACAGCGTACTGGGCTCGCTGGGCTACTCCGATTACGCATCGCCCGGCTCCATCTGGATCTATCCCAACAGCTTTGAGGCCAAGAACCGCATCGTGGAAAACCTGAACGCCTACAACGCCTCCATGCGCGAGCAGGGACAGGACGACAAGGTGATCGTTTTCTCCGACACGGTCGGCACCCTGATGAGCGCCGTGACCAAGATCGTGGGCATGGTCAGCAACGTACTGGTGGCCTTTGTTGCCATCTCGCTGGTGGTCTCCTCCATCATGATCGGCGTCATCACCTATATCAGCGTGCTGGAGCGCCGCAAGGAGATCGGCATTCTGCGTGCCATTGGTGCTTCCAAGCACAATGTCTCGCAGGTGTTCAACGCCGAGACCTTCATCATCGGTCTGTGCTCCGGCGTGATCGGCGTGGGCCTGTGCCTGCTGCTGCTGATCCCCGGCAACATGCTCATCCATTCCATTGCCGGTACCAACAGCGTCACCGCCGTGCTGCCGCCCAAGGCCGCATTGATCCTGATCGTACTGGCCACCCTGCTTACCATCCTCGGCGGCCTGATTCCCGCCCGCAGCGCAGCCAAGTGCAATCCCGTTACCGCACTGCGCTCCGAATAAATCTGTCCTTGCAGGCCGGCGTCCCCGCGTGGGATGCCGGCCTGTTTTGGGTATGGAGTTTTGCATTCCCGCCCGGGTTGTGCTAGAATAAGAAAAAAGCTTTTCCAAAGGAGATTTCCTTATGCCGAATATCATTGAGATCACCGACCTTTCCGCGCCGGAGCTGGACATCTACGCCCGCCTGACGCAGGCGCAGCTGCGCAGCCGTCTGGAGCCGGAAAAAGGCATCTTCATTGCCGAAAGCCCCAAGGTGATCGCCCGCGCACTGGATGCCGGGTACACACCGCTCTCCCTGCTCATGGAGCGCCGACAGATCATCGGCCCTGCGGCAGAGATCCTGACCCGCTGCGGCGATGCGCCGGTGTACACCGCCGACCGTGGCACGCTGGCCAGTCTGACCGGCTTTGAGCTGACCCGGGGTGTGCTGTGCGCGTTCCGCCGTCCGCTGCCCCGCAGTGTGGAAGAGGTCTGCCGCAATGCGCGCCGGGTGGCCGTGCTGGAAGGCATCGTGGACTCCACCAATGTGGGGGCCATCTTCCGCAGTGCTGCCGCGCTGAATATGGACGCTGTGCTCATCACCCCCTCCTGCTGCGACCCCCTGTGCCGCCGGGCAGTGCGCGTGAGCATGGGCACCGTGTTTCAGGTGCCATGGGCACAGATCGGTGCGTCCCCTGCCGACTGGCCGGAGAACGGCATCGCACAGCTGCACGCGCTGGGCTTCCGGACTGCCGCCATGGCCCTGAGCGACCGTTCCGTGAGCATCGATGATGCCGTCCTTGCTGCTGAGCCCAGACTCGCCATCGTTCTGGGCACCGAGGGCGATGGCCTTGCCCCCAGCACCATTGCCGCCTGCGACCACACCGTGAAGATCCCCATGTCCCACGGCGTGGACTCGCTGAACGTTGCCGCCGCCAGTGCTGTGGCCTTCTGGCAGCTGGGCCGCCGCTGAAACAGCACACAATTCTCTTGACAAATCATCCGAACAGAGTTACACTAACAGCGTCATCATATGGGCCTGTAGCTCAGTTGGGATGAGCGTTCGGTTCGCATCCGAAAGGTCAAGGGTTCGACTCCCTCCAGGTCCATGATCTATAAAAAGAGAAAGCCTCCATGTTCAACCGCATGGAGGCTTTTCTTTTTTGTCCTGCAGAAAAATACCGGCAGAGCCCGTATCAGAAGGCCCTGCCGGTATTGTATTATCCGATCACAGATATGCTACCGTATCCGCAAGCGGCTTGCGGGAGCCATGGTTCGGCAGCGGCACAGCGCCCGGTGCGGCATGGCCCAGATCCATGATCATCAGGATTTCTTCGTTTTCGGGCAGGCCCAGCTCTTTTGCCAGCTGCTCCGGATCAAAAAAGTTGACCCAGCAGCTGTCCACGCCTGCATTGGCAGCGGCCAGGATCATGTGGGTGGCCACGATGGTGGCATCCTCCACACCGGAGTCCCGCCTGCCGCCGGGGTAGGTGAACACATTGGTACGGTCAAACGCCACCACCAGACAGGTGGGTGCATTGTAGCGGCAGGGCGTTGCCTTGTCGATCTTTGCAAGCCCCTCTGCCGACTGGATCACATAGATCTTCTGCTCCTGAAAATTCTTGGCAGTCGGCGCCACGCGGCCTGCCTCCAGGATCTCGGTCAGCTTTGCGGCGTCCACCGCCTTGCCTGCATCAAAATTTTTGCAGGAATACCGGTTCCGGACTACTTCTGTAAATTCCATGCTCGTGTTCCCTCCTGTTTGTTCGGTTTTCTGCGCTCATTATAGCACATCACTGCACTGAAGAAAAGCCGCCGCGCATATTTTTTCCGCCGCTTTAGCTCAGAACAGATCCAGCATACTGTCCAGATAGATCGCTTCCCGCACCTGCAGCTGATATTCCGGCTTTGTCATGTAGTACAGCAGAAATTCCAGGATCAGCGCGCTGCCAAGGCCTCTGCCTTCGATCTTGAAATGAGAAAAGCCCATGGGCAGGTAGGTCCTGCAGATCTCCTCCGTCCCGATAAACGCCGGGCTCTGCATTGCTTTGGAAAAGCGGTAGCCCTCCTGTGCATCGGGTGCGGTACATACGTGCTCCGGGCAGGCTTCGCCAAGGTTTTTGCGGCTGACGGTCTCATAGCACCGCTTCCGGTCTTTGCAGCCGGGCCAGCAGCACTCATTGCAGAGAAATTCCACCTTATCCTTCTGGGCCTGCGGCAGTCCTTTGAGCTGGTCAAACGCTTTGTTCAGCCGGAAATCCGGCACCACAAAGCGGAACTCCTCCCGTTCCAGCTCCCTGCGCAGCTGGGCAAACTCCGTCAGGACCTTGGTGGTGGAGGACACAAAGTAAAAGCCCGGGTACCGCGCTTTCAGGTATTCCAGCAGCAGCTCCGAGTGGACGATGATCCCATTCTGCACGCCGCTGCCCGCTTCAAACAGCGCACACAGGGCATTGCATTTCGGGTCGCGCAGATGTTCCTTCTGCAGCAGTGAATTGCTGAAGGTGAGCCGGGCAGAGATGCCGTACTCCCGCAGCAGCGCCAGCACCTCTTTTGCGCTCTGATCGCCAAAGCCTGCACGGCCCCCGCCCCAGATGCAGTCTGCCGGGGCTCCGTAGATGGAACCGATCTCGCACCAGTCGTAGAAATACGCACGGTGCTCCCGGAACAATGGCAGAAACACACGGTACAGCTCATAAAATTCAAACAGGCCGGGCAGATGATAGTATGCCTTTCCGCCAAGATCGTTCATCGTTTTGCGTTCTCCTCCAATAGGCCGACCAATGGCCATGATCTGCTTTTATTGTACCACGCTTCACCAAAACAGAAAAGAGGGGGTCTGTCCCCCTCACGGAATTCAGCTTTTGCAGCCGGACCCGGAGCGAAAGCCTTTGTGCGGAAGATCGATCTCCGTGTTCCGCCGCCCTCTTTATAAAAAGGAAGAGAACTGTGTCAAAATTGTAAAAGATAAATTATTTTAACTATTATCCTTGACTTATCCGACAGTTCGGCTATAATAGTCGTGTTCGCAAGAAACATCAAAATATTTAGTTAAAAATACAAACTTAACAGAACAAAGGAGACTACTACCATGACGTTTGAAGAAATGAAGAAGATCGTTGTCGATACCCTGAACTGCGACGAGGACAAGGTCACGATGGAGGCCAGCCTGACCGAGGATCTGGAGGCTGACAGTCTGGACGCTGTGGAGCTGAACATGGCTCTGGAAGATGCCTGCGGCGTGTCCATCCCGGACGAGGAGCTGGCAAAGCTCAAGACCGTGGGCGACATCTTCAACTACATCACCGCACACGTCTGAGGCAAAAAGCGATGAACGATATCCGAGATCTGTTCCCTGGCCGGATGCGGGAGCGCACCTTCCAGCTGAAAGCCAAGCGGGACGCCGGGGCCGTCTGGCACGAGCCCCAGTTCGTGGAGTGCAAGCAGTGCGGTCGCCGCGCAGCACGCACCCTGTGGACCAAAAGCCTTTTCGTCTGCCCCAACTGCGGCTATCACATGCCCATCGGCGGATACTACCGGCTGAGTCTGGTATTGGATCACGGCAGCTTCCGGGAACTGGATGCAGACCTGCCTCCGCAGGATGTGCTCAGCTTTCCGGACTACAGTGAGAAGCTTGCTGCCGCCCAGAACAAGACCGGCCTGCGCGAAGCCGCTATCACGGCCACCGGCCGCATCGGCGGGGTGGCCTGCGTGGCAGCCGTGCTGGACAGCCGCTTTTTCATGGGCAGCATGAGCACTGCTGTGGGCGAAAAGATCACCCGTGCAGTGGAATACGCCGCCGCCAAGCGGCTTCCGCTGGTCATCTTTTCGGCCAGCGGCGGTGCGCGGATGCAGGAGGGCATTTTCAGCCTGATGCAGATGGCCAAGACCAGCGCTGCCATCCAACGGTTCTCCGCAAAGGGCGGGTTGTACATCAGTGTGCTCACCCACCCCACCACCGGCGGCGTGACTGCCAGCTTTGCCAGCCTTGGCGACATCATGCTGGCAGAGCCCGGTGCGCTGATCGGTTTTGCCGGGCCCCGGGTCATTGAACAGACCATCGGCGAAAAGCTGCCTGCCGGATTCCAGCGCAGCGAGTTCCAGATGGAGCACGGCTTTGTGGATCAGGTGATCCCCCGCAGCCAGCTGCGGGATACCCTGATCCAGATCTTACAGCTCCACACAGGAGGAAAGCACGAATGATCAAAGAAATTCTGGAACAGCTGGCTCCGCTGGACGCCCAGATCGCCGCGCTGAAGGGCCGCGGCAATGACATGGAAGCCATCACGGCTCATGCGTCCGAACTGGCTGAGCTGGCCGTGGAGGAGGACGAGATCCTGCGCACCTGCGGCCCGCTGACCGCTGAGGACCGGGTGTTTCTGGCCCGGCATCCGGAACGCCCCCACATCGATGAGATCGTGAACGCATTGTTCACCGATTTCTTTGAGCAGCGCGGCGACCGTCAGTGCAAGGAAGACCCTGCCATTCTGGGCGGCATCGCCCGTTTTCACGGATTGCCGGTGACGGTCATCGGCCACCGGAAGGGTGCTACGCTGGAAGAAAATCTGGCCTGCAACTTTGGTATGCCGGGGCCGGAGGGCTACCGCAAGGCTCTGCGCCTGATGAAGCAGGCTGAAAAGTTCGGCCGCCCCATCATCACCTTTATCGACACCCCGGGCGCTTACCCCGGAAAGGACGCCGAGGAGCGTGGTCAGGGCGAAGCGATCGCACGGAACCTGATGGAAATGAGCGGTCTGACTGTGCCGGTCATCGCCGTCGTTACCGGCGAAGGCTCTTCCGGCGGCGCGCTGGCTCTGGGTGTGGCAAACCGCATCCTCATGCTGGAAAACGCCGTCTACTCTGTCCTCAGCCCCGAGGGTTTTGCCAGCATCCTGTGGAAGGATTCTTCCCGCAGCGGCGAAGCCTGTGAGATGATGAAGCTGACGGCGCAGGATCTGTACCGCGGCGGCATTGTAGAACAGGTGATCCCGGAGCCGGTGGGCGGCGCACAGCGCGGCCATGCCGCTCTGTTTGAGACGCTGGACGAAGCACTGCGTGCAAACCTGAGAGAGCTGTGCCGCATGAGCGGCCGGGCGCTGGCCGATCAGCGCTATAAAAAATACCGTCAGATCGGAGAAACGAGGAATCCATGAACGCTGCTTTGCGCTTGATAGCCACCGGCGGCGCACTGCCCGGTCGGACTGTCACGAACGAAGATCTGAGCCGCATGGTGGACACCAGCGACGAGTGGATCACCACCCGCACCGGCATCCGTGCCCGGCACTGGTGCGGCGAGAACGAATCCGCTGCTACCCTTGCCATTGCTGCCGCAAAGCAGGCGCTCAGCCGCAGCGGCCTTGCCCCGGCAGACATCGGCTGCTGCATCTGTGCCACCCTTTCGGCACCGGATGCGACCCCCAGCGTTGCCTGCCAGATTCAGGCAGCACTGAGCCTGCCGGAAAACTGCCCGGCGCTGGACGTGAACGCGGCCTGCTCCGGCTTTTTGTATGGCACCGCCGTGGCACGCGGGCTGCTGGCAACGATGGGCGGGCGGTATGCCCTTGTGGTGGGCTGTGAAGCTCTCTCCCGCCTGATAGACCCAACCGACCGTTCCACCTGCGTATTGTTCGGCGATGGGGCCGGTGCAGCCGTCTTTGAGCTGACTGCAGCCTCCGTGCCCTTTGCCGTAACACTGGGTGCCCGGGGCGATGCCGCCATTCACGCCGGCGGGCCCAGCCGCGAAGGCTCTGCCCCCATCACGATGGATGGCAAAGCGGTGTTCCGCTTTGCAGTGGATGCTCTGCCCAGATGTCTGCACGCTGTGCTGGAAGAAACCGGAAAAACACTGGATGAACTGGACTGGGTGGTCTGCCATCAGGCCAACAGCCGCATCATCGACCACTGCGTGCGGGCGCTGAAGGCCGACCCGGCAAAGTTCTACAAGAACATGGAGCGCCACGGCAACACCAGCGCCGCCAGCATCCCGGTCGCCCTCAACGAGCTGGCCGAGAGCGGGCAGCTGAAGCCGGGCCAGCTGCTGGCCTGCATCGGCTTTGGCGGCGGCCTGACATGGGGCGGCGCAATTTTTCAATACAAAGAGTAAAAATCATGTTCGGCAAACGGGCTCGCCCTCTCAGTCACCTTCGGTGACAGCTCCCCCAAAGTGGGAGCCTTTGGCAAAACCGAAGAGTTTACCGTACTGCCAAGGGCTCTCCCTTTGAGGAAAGACTTCCCCCGCGCCGGGGGAAGATGTCGCGAAGCGACAAAAGGGGGAATCTGTCGAGCAGAGCGAGACTGAGAGGGCGAGGACGCTTACCGATAGGATAAAACTATGAAACTTTTAAATGAAATTCTAGGCACAAAATACCCCATCATTCAGGGCGGCATGGCCAACATCGCCACCGGCGAGTTTGCCGCTGCCTGCTCCAATGCGGGAGCGCTGGGCATCATCGGTGCGGGCGGCATGGATGCCGACACCCTGCGCCAGAATATCCGCCGCTGCAAACAGTTGACCGACAAGCCTTTCGGCGTGAACATCATGCTCATGCATCCGCAGGCAGATGTTTTTGCGCAGATCGTGGTGGACGAGGGCGTGTCCGTTGTGACCACCGGTGCAGGCAACCCGGGCAAATACGTGCCCATGTGGAAAGCTGCAGGCATTAAGGTGATCCCGGTGGTGGCAGCTGCGGTGCTGGCAAAGCATCTGGAACCGCTGGGCATCGACGCCGTCATCGCCGAAGGCACCGAGAGCGGCGGCCATGTGGGCGAAATGACCACCATGGCACTGGTGCCGCAGGTGGTGGATGCCGTCAGCATTCCGGTCATTGCGGCAGGCGGTATCGCCGATGGCCGTCAGCTGGCAGCAGCTCTGGCTCTGGGCGCCTGCGGTGTGCAGGTGGGCACCTGCCTGCTGGCAAGCGAGGAATGCCCCATCCACCCCAACTACAAAGCCGCCCTGCTCAAGGCCAAGGACAGCGATACCATCGTGACCGGCCGCAGCGTGGGTGCGCCGGTGCGGGTGCTGAAAAACCGCATGAGCCGCGAATATGTCCGGCAGGAAAACGCCGGTGCCGACAAGATGGAGCTGGAAAAGTACACCCTTGGCAGCCTGCGCCGCGCCGTGTTTGAGGGCGACACCACCACCGGAAGCCTGATGGCCGGTCAGGTGGCAGGCATGCTGCACGAGGTGCGCCCTGTGGCGGATATTCTTGCAGACCTGTGGGACGGCGGGAGGCAGCGCATTGCCGCGCTGAACACCGAATGCTGACCCTCGGCAGAAAGACCCTGTCTGTGCCCATCTTACAGGGCGGCATGGGTGTGGGCGTTTCCCTTGGCGGGCTGGCCGGTGCTGTTGCAGCCTGCGGCGGCATGGGGTGCATCTCCACCGCCGATGCAGGCTACCGGGAGCCGGACTTTGCCCGCGACCCGGCAAGCGCCAATCACCGTGCCCTGACCGCCGAGATCCGGAAGGCGAAGGAGATCGCAAAGGGTGCCGGTATGGTAGCCATCAACGCCATGGTGGCAACGCAGGATTATGCGGCCGCGATCCGCACCGCTGTGGAAGCAGGCGTAGACGCGGTGGTGTCCGGCGCAGGCCTGCCGTTGGAGCTGCCCGGCATCGTGGGCACAACGGATGTTGCCATTGCGCCCATCGTTTCCAGCGGACGGGCCGCAAAGCTCATCCTGCGCCGCTGGGCCAAAGAGTTTGGCCGCACCGCTGATTTTGTGGTGATCGAAGGCTGCAAGGCAGGCGGACACCTCGGCTTTGCCGAAGATGACCTGCTTGCAGGCAAATGCCAGACCCTCGACGACATCCTGCCCGAGGTGCTGGCCGAGGTAAAGCCCTTTGAAGCACAGTTTGGCCACAGCATCCCCGTGTTTGTGGCAGGCGGCGTGTACACCGGTGCCGACATGGCCCACTTTACCGCAATGGGCGCTGCAGGCGTACAGCTTGCCACCCGCTTTATCACCACCTACGAGTGCGACGCATCCCAGGGCTACAAGGACGTTCTGCTGAACGCCCGGCCCGAAGATGTGCGGATCATCCACAGCCCGGTGGGAATGCCGGGTCGTGCACTGAACACCCCGCTGGTGCAGGCGCTGGCAGAGGGGACCCGCTTCCCTCCCCGGCACTGTGCCCGCTGCCTGAAGACCTGCGACCCCGCCAAGGTTCCCTACTGCATCACCCACGCGCTCATCGAAGCCGTAAAGGGCAATGTGGAGGAGGGCCTGTTCTTCTGCGGAGCCAACGTGGGCAGGCTGGACCGGATGCGCACGGTACAGGAGCTGATGGACGAACTTGTGACCGAATGGAGGCAAAATCAATGAAGCTTGCCGTTTTATATGCCGGTCAGGGGGCACAGCACCCCGGCATGGGCAAAGAATTTTACGAAGGCTCTCCCGCGTTCCGGGCAGCATTTGACAGCGCAGAGCTGGACTTCGACCTGCACCGCGTCTGCTTTGAGGACCCGGACGACCTTCTGAATCAGACCGAATACACCCAGCCCTGCATGGTGGCCTTTGCCTGCGGCGTGACCGCAGTGCTGGCACAGCAGGGCGTAAAGCCCGCTTATGTGGCCGGACTTTCGCTGGGCGAATACTCCGCGCTGGAAGCTGCCGGGGTGTTCACCGCAAAGCAGGCCATCGAGCTGGCCGCTTACCGCGGCAAAGCCATGGCCGAAGCCGCAAAAGGCATCGACTGCGGCATGACCGCCGTGCTGAACCTTGACCGGCAGGCACTTGCAGCCTGCTGTGAGCAGGCTGCACAGCTGGGCTGTGTGCAGATCTGCAACTACAACTGCCCGGGCCAGCTGGTCATCGGCGGCGAGAAAGCCGCTGTGGACAAAGCCGCCGCACTGGCCAAAGAAGCCGGTGCCCGCCGCTGCATCCCGCTCAAGGTGAGCGGCCCGTTCCACACCCGCCTCATGGCCCCCGCCGGGGATGCACTGGCAAAGCGTTTTGCGTCTGAGCCCTTTGGCGAGATGCAGGTGCCGGTGCTGTTCAACTGCCTTGGCCGTGAAAAGGCTGACGCCGACAGCATCCCGACGCTGCTGGTGAAGCAGGTGCAGAGCAGCGTTTACATGGAAGATACGCTCCGCCGCCTTGGTGAGCTGGGCGTAGACCATATTCTGGAAGTCGGCCCGGGCAGTGCTCTGGCTGGCTTTGTGAAAAAGACCCTGCCCGGCGTGGTCTGCGCTTCGGTGGAGACTCCGGAGCAGCTGAACGCCGCACTGACAGCATGGAAGGAAGAGCTATGAGCGAAGAAACGATCATCCGCACCGCCGTTGTCACCGGCGGAAGCCGGGGCATTGGCCGGGCTGTGTGCATCCAGCTTGCAAAGCAGGGCTGCAATGTGGTGGTGAATTACTGCCACGGCGAAGCTGCAGCTGCCGAGACGGTGGCTCTGTGCAAGGCCGAAAATGCAAATGCCGTGGCTGTGCAGGCCGATGTTTCCACTGCCGAGGGCTGCAAAGCACTCTTTGAACAGGCGGTGAACGCCTTTGGCCGGGTGGATATCCTTGTGAACAACGCGGGCATTACCCGCGATAACCTGATCCTGCGCATGAGCGAAGAGGACTTTGATGCAGTGCTGAATGCAAACCTCAAGGGTGCGTTCCTCTGCTGCAAGGAGGCCGCCCGCCGCATGGTGCGCCAGCGCTGGGGCCGCATCGTGAACCTTTCCAGTGTGGTAGCCCTGCGGGGCAACGCCGGCCAGACCAATTACGCCGCCAGCAAGGCGGGCCTGATCGGACTGACCAAAAGCCTTGCCCGTGAGCTGGCAAGCCGCAATGTGACCGTGAACGCGGTCGCGCCGGGCTTTATCGAGACCGACATGACCGCCGCCCTGCCGGAAGCCGTCCGTGCCGAAATGGCAAAGGGCATCCCCGCAGGCCGCGCAGGAAAGCCGGAGGATGTGGCAAATGCAGTGGCATTTTTTGCCGCAGAACAAAGCAGCTATCTCACCGGGCAGGTGCTCTGTGCAGACGGCGGCATGGCAATGTAAAAGGAGAAAACTCTCATGGAAAAACGCAGAGTCGTGATCACCGGCCTTGGCACCGTGAACCCGCTGGGCAACAACACCGCCGACAGCTGGGCCGCTGCCAAAGCGGGCAAATGCGGCATCGGCCCCATTACCCAGTTCGATACCACCGATTTCAAATGCAAGCTGGCAGGCGAGGTGAAGGGCTTTGACCCGGAAACCATCGTGGACAAAAAGGAAGCCCGCAAGATGGCCCGCTTTACCGTTCTGGCCCTTGCTGCCGCCGCTGAAGCGGTTGCAGACAGCGGTCTGGACACCGAAGCAGAAGCCAAGCAGATCGGCGTCATCCTTTCCAGCGGCATTGGTGGTCTGCCCACCATTGAGGAGCAACATACCCGCGGTGAAGAAAAGGGCATGGAAAAGGTAAGTCCCTATTTTGTGCCCATGTCCATTGCCAACATGGCGGCGGCACAGGTGGCCATCCGCTTTGGCCTGAAGGGCATGTGCACCTGCCCGGTGACGGCCTGCGCCGGCGGCACCAATGCCGTAGGCGATGCCTTCCACCGCATCCGTGACGGCTACGAGACTGCCATGGTCTGCGGCGGTGCAGAGAGCTGCATCAGCCCTCTGGGCATCGGCGGCTTTACCAGCATGAAAGCGCTTTCTACCGCGACCGATCCGGATGCAGCCAGCCTGCCCTTTGACGCACGGCGCGGCGGCTTCGTGATGGGCGAAGGCAGCGGTGTGCTGGTGCTGGAAGAGCTGGAGCATGCCCGTGCCCGTGGTGCGCGCATCTACGCTGAGGTGGTGGGCTACGGTGCCAACTGCGACGCCTACCATTTCACCGCTCCCGCCCCCGGCGGCGCAGGTGCCATCGACTGCATGGCGCTGACGCTGGCGGATGCAGGCATCGCACCGGAGCAGGTAGACCACATCAACGCCCACGGCACCGGCACCCACATGAACGATGCCTGCGAGACCGCCGCCATCCATGCAGTGTTCGGCGAACACGCAAAGCAGCTGACCGTGGTGAGCACCAAGAGCATGACCGGCCATCTGCTGGGCGGTGCGGGCGGCATCGAAGCCGTATTTACGGCGCTGGCCCTGCATGACCAGTTTGCGCCGCCCACCATCCACTATGAGCAGCCCGATCCCGAATGTGATCTGGACTATGTGCCGAACACTGGCCGTGCGCAGGCCATGACCTACGCACTGAGCAACAGTCTGGGCTTTGGCGGGCACAACGCCTGCATCGCCCTGCGCAGATGGGAGGGCTGACCCATGGCAGAACCCCGCACCGTGCGTGCAGACGCAAACGCCCTGAACAGCGAGGAGATCGCGGCGCTTCTGCCGCACCGCTATCCCTTTGCCCTTGTGGACCGCATTCTGGACTATGAGCCGGGCCAGTGGGCCATCGGCCGCAAGTGCGTGAGCCGCAATGAGGAATTTTTCTGCGGACATTTTCCCGGTCAGCCGGTGATGCCGGGAGTGCTCATTCTGGAAGCACTGGCCCAGACCGGCGCGGTGGCAGCGCTGAGTCTGCCGGAGAACAAGGGCAAACTGGCCCTCTTCGGCGGCATCAAGAATGCCCGCTTCCGCAAACAGGTCACCCCCGGCGATGTGCTCACCCTGCACTGTGAACTGGTAGAGCAGCACGGCCCGGTGGGCGTGGGCAAGGCTTCGGCGTGGGTGGACGGCAAGTGCGCCGCCACCGCTGAGCTGACCTTTGTTCTGACCGAAGCAGCCGACAACCGCTGAACCCGGACGTTCCCTGTCCGCATGTCTCAGCAGATCGGCCGGTAAAAACAGACGATCAACAAAAAACCTCCCCGTGCAGGATGAAGCCGCACGGGGAGGTTTTGTTATATTCTGAAAACGCTGTAAAGATCAGCAAATACGCGTTGTGCCTTGGCGCACACACGTGACGTTTTACTCAATTGCGATCAGGTTGGGGTTTTCCGGCAGAGCCTTCTGCTGCTGAGGAGCGGGCAGCTGGATGTGCAGGATGCCATCCTCGAACTTTGCGTGGATGTCTTCCTTCTTCACCGCATCGCCCACGTAGAAGCTGCGGGCGCAGGTGCCGGAGAAGGTCTCACGGCGCAGATAGCGGCCTTTCTCGTCCTTCTCATCGTTGCTGTGGCTGCGGACAGCCTGAATGGTCAGGTAGCCGTCGTTCAGCTCCATCTGAACGTCTTCCTTCTTGCAGCCGGGCAGATCCACTGCAACATCATAATTGCCATCAGCGGTCTGCTTCACATCGGTCTTCATCATGTTCGCACCACGCTTGCCAAAGGTGTCATGAGCCTCACGGTTCATTGCACGCTCCAGTGCAACATCGTTCCAGAACGGATCAAAGAGATCATCGAACAGGTTCTCATGAAAAACAGCAGGCATAAACATAAAACAACCCTCCAATCCCGGCGTTCGGGTCGGGTATAAAATCAAGATCGTGCATCAGGAGCGGAGTCTTCCCGGGAGCCTTGCGGTTCCCTCATGCCCCTTTCTCCTGAGCACGCCTTTGTTATAGCACACAGTTTTAGCACTGTCAATAGTAGAGTGCTAAAATTCATGGAAAGATAACACTTTTGCAACAATATCTTGTGTTTGTCTCTCCCCGTCACCACAATAACCTCATGCAAAATATGATCTGCAATAAAACAACGCCCCCGGAGAGTACAGTTCAAAAGCTCTCCGGGGGCGCTTTATCGGTTCACATGCTATGGGCCACGGCAATGGTTCCGCGTGCTGCCACGTTTTTGGGAGCCATCGCCTCACGGTCCCGTCCGCAGGCATCGTGCAGAGCGTTGGTGCTTTGCCTTAACGGCAGCTGTCAGCATTCCACTGCCACCTTGATCACGCCGTCCCGCTTGTGTTCAAAAAGGTCGTAGCCCTCTTCGATCCGGCGCAGAGGATAGGTATGGGTGATGAGCGGTTCGGTATCGATCCTGCCTTCTGCAATGAGACGCAGCGTTTCTTCACAGTCGCAGCCGTCCACGCCGCCTGTCTTGAAGGTGAGATTTTTGCCATACATCTCCGGCAGCGGCAGGGTCTGCGCCTTATCGTACAGCGCCACCACGGTCACAATGGCGTTGGGTCTTGCGCACTCCCACGCCAGCCGGAAGGTGGAGTCCGCCCCTGCCACTTCCAGCACCACATCTGCCCCGCCGTGGTCGCTGTTGGCTCGTACAAAGGCGGCGCAGTCCTCCGGCTGCACGGTGAGCACCTGCGGGTAGTGTTGGCGGAGGAACTGCAGGCGGCTTTCGTCCTTTTCGCACACGATGATGCGCTTGGGGCTGTGCAGCATAACGCACAGCAGGGTGCAGATGCCGGTAGGCCCTGCGCCGAGGATCAGCACAGTATCCTCGGGGGTAATCTCAGAGATGCGCGCCGCCCAATAGCCGGTGGCAAGGACATCGCCCACCAGCAGCGCCTGCCGGTCGGTAACGCCGTCCGGGATCTTGTTCAGTCCCTGATCCGCAAAGGGCACCCGGACATACTCTGCCTGCCCGCCGTCGATGCGGCAGCCCAGCGCCCAGCCGCCGTTTTGATCGGTGCAGTTGTTCACGAAGCCCTTTTTGCAGAAGAAGCACTCCCCGCAGAAGGTCTCCACGTTCACGGTCACCCGGTCGCCGGGCTTCACGTTGGTCACTGCACTGCCCACTTCTTCCACGATGCCCACCATCTCATGGCCTACTGTGATGCCGGGCACGGCCCGGGGCACGCTGCCGTGCTTGATGTGCAGGTCGCTGGAGCAGATGCTGGCAAGTGTCACCTTCACAATGGCATCCCGCTCGTGCTGCAGCACCGGCTTTGGTTTTTCCATCAGGGCAAACTTGCCCTTTGAAACATAGGTGTAGGTCAGCATGCTTTTTTCCTCCGTGTACTTTATTTTTTCCGGACTGCGCATCCCACGCAGTCATGGCAAGGGGCAAGCCGCAGAAGGCCGTGGCTTTTTCCGCAGCTTCGGCGCGGTTGCCGCATAGCTCATTTCCAGCAGCATCCGGATCGTGTCATCCGGTGCACTGCCGTCCAACGCTGCCGTGATCCAGTTGTCCTTGTTCATATGGTAGGCCGGGTAAAAGCCCGGCTCCATCCGCAGGGAACCGATGAGGAGGGGGTCACATTTCAGGTTTACGATGTCCACCGGTTGCTTCCCGGGCAGCCCCAGCTTGCTGCGGGACACCGTGGTGACCAGCGCGAACCATTTGCGGTTGCCCGGGTGGCGGAACACCGCCGATTCCGGGGTGTCCATCCAGGGATAGTCCGGCTCCACACTGCAGATGTCAAAAATCAGCTGTTCCAGTTTTTTGCGATCCATTGATATTTTCCTCCTCCCAGGGCGTTTTTCCGGCAATCAGACCTTGGGCTGATGCCCTTAAAACAGGCGCCCGGAACGCTCAGGGCAACCGTTTTCCGTGTGGTTCGGTGCGCAGATCCTTCCAGCGCTGCGCCGGAATCACCGGTTCGGTGATAAAGGCCTCCGGGGCAGGGGCAAGGACATGCCGCGTCACCCGGAAAAGCCCGGCCTTTTCCACTAAGTCCCTCATCACAAATTCCGCCATGGGGCTGCGGCAGATATTGCCGTGGCAGATAAAAAGCACTCTTGTCATGTCAAAGTATTTCCTTTTATCATATCATTTCAGGTTCGGAAAGCGTATATCAAAACTTCAGTTCTGTCTCAAGAATTCCCGCAGCACGTCCTCCGGGCGTGGGGTGTGCTGCGGGTACTTCTCCCGCAGAGGTGCAGCTGAGCCATCCATGATGTAGGGCGTGCCTACAATGTCCAGCATGGACACATCGTTGTAGTTGTCGCCAAAGGCCATGACATCCGCAGGGTCAATACCAAGTGTCCTGCAGATGCTGCGCACACCGATGCCCTTGTTGGCAAAGGTGGTATCGATCCAGTACGGGCCCGCCACCGCACAGTTTGCCGTTTTCCACCGTGGGACAAACCGTTCTGTATAGGCCCCCACGCCCTCGTGCAGATACACCGATACCTTTGTGATCTCTTCCGGCACCTCAGATGGGGCATGAATGATCTGATAGTTGTTCCCGATGAACTGGATACGCTGGAGCATTCCCAGACCCCGCTCCATCAGGTATGCAGTATTCTGACCGGAAAGCATTACCTCGCCCTGCCCGTCGCTGCGGGTCCACAGGTCGTTGGCGATTTCTTCGGCCAGCGCGCGCGGCATCGGGTTCTTGGCGATGCACTGTTCGTCTTTATAGATCACGCCGCCGTTCTCACAAAGAAACACGCAGCAGTCTGCCACCGGTGCAAAGAGCTTGCGCAGGCTGGTATACTGCCGGCCGGATGCCGGGCAGAACAAAATACCGCGTCGATGCAGCTCCCGTATCTGTTCAAAGATCTCGCCTTCCAGCTCTTTCCTGCCGTATTGCAGCAGCGTACCGTCAATGTCGCTGCAGATCAGTCTGATAGGCATTTTCTGTCCTCATCTCTATCATCAATTTCTTTCCGACAATTCTACCAGCGGGTCATCTTCGTCCGCATTCACAGGATATATTCCATCTGCCGTTCCTTTGTTTTCATGCCCATCTTTTCGTAGAAGTGCTCTGCCGGGGTGTTTCCTGCCCAGACGTTCAGGGTCACCTCATAGCAGCCCAGCTCTTTTGCCTGCTGCTTCACGTATTCAAACAGACTTTCTCCGATGTGCTGCCCCCGTGCCTGCCGGTCAACGCAAAGGTCATCAATAAACAAGGACTTGAAGGGCACCATGTTGGTGGAAAAAGGCTGTTCTTTGAGCTGGCAGAAAGCATAGCCCCTACACACATCGTCCTCGTCCACCGCAACATAGATGGGTTTATCCTCCTGCTTCAAAAGCTCTGCCAGCTGGCCGACAGTGTATTTGGTGGTGCCGGAGATAAAAATATCCGGGCGGATCTCTGCATGGATCTGCAATACCTGCCCCAGCAGCGCAAGAAGTCGGGGAATATCTTTTTCCTCTGCCTTACGGATCTTCATTTTACTTTCCTTCAAAACACTTTCAGCGCAGTCATTTTCTTTGACAGGCTGAAATTTGAACAGGTTCAGCCCGGTGACCGGATCATATGCACGGTCTACCATTCCGTCCAGAACATCGACCACCATTTCGCAGGTAGCGCTGACCACCGCCCGGTTCAGATGCCCGCCGAACACCTCACCCTTGTCATTTCCGGCGCTCATGTGCAGATGGGTGTAGAATTCACCGTTCATGGTATTGATGGTGCCGGTCAGCGAAACGATCTCAAAGCTGCCGCTGAAGGTGTTGGCGTAGTATTTCTTTTCAGCTACATTGTATACGCCCACCGTAAAGCTGTTGGTGGCTCCCAGCGCCTGAACGGCGGCAAGGCGGATCTTTTCCTTCAGAGCAAGCTCCTTTACTTTTTCAAGGATCTCCTCGTCCTTGTCGATGCGGACAAGGATCTTACTGCCAAAGCGTTTGTATTCCATCGCAAAATATCTCCTTCAAACAAGATTTTCTTCGTCTTACTCTCCCAGCACCTCGCCCAATGCCAGCACGGCGTTGCGGACGCACTCCGGGCAGGGGCACAGCGGTGCGCCGGTCTCCATACCCTTCAGATCCTTGCAGAGGGTGGCACCGCACTTATCCTGAAAGTTTTGCAGCAGTTCCTTGGAAATGCGGGGCGTGCCCTTGCCGTCTGTAGCAACGCCCGCCACCATCACAGCGCCGATCAGTGCGCCGCAGGTGCTTTCCATGCAGCCCATGCCGGCGGCATAGCCCGCGCCCAGCTTCATCAGGGTGTCGGTATCTACCGGCAGCCTGTCCTCAAATGCCTTCAGCACCGCCTGTGCGCAGTTGCACTGTCCAGCGGCTTTCCATGCGGCAGCCTGTGCTGCCCGTTCTTCAATGTTCATTTTACGATCCTCTTTCTTCAAAGTATCCACAACTTGCTTTTACGCTCCACAATACGGTATCGTCCTGATACACAGCTTTCTGTCCGCATCAAAGGTATTTCCGGATGGTCGGCACAAGGACATTCATATTGATCGGCTTTGCAACATGGTCGTTCATCCCGGCATCCAGTGCCGCCTGCCGATCTTCGGAAAAGGCATTTGCCGTCATGGCGATGATGGGAATATCCGCTTTTTGCTGATCAACATAACCTTAAAGAAGTTATCCTTTATAAAATCGCTCAGGGTAACCTTCCGCGCGGAGCTCTTATACATCGCAAGCGCGCCGGCAAGCATATTAACAGGCATTGCCTTGATTGTTTTGTTCAGGATGGACAACAGGCTGCGGTTTCCGCTATTGACCGCAAAGCAGGATTTGACAGGGTTCAGCAGCGGAACGCTGTAAAACCCGTATTTCTTACTGTAATTTTCCTCACTGCTGATCCCGGTAACAAAGCAATCTGCCTGTCCGGTTTCGATCAGCTTTGCCGCATCCTCCTGTGTATCGCAGTCCACGATCTCCCACTGCGGGTAATAAAACGCAAGGTACTTTTTCAGGGAGAGTTTGTTTTGGGGAACGGCAATGCGGTTTACATTGTTTTCGTTAAAGTGCTGTTTGTTCGTGACCGCCATCAGGTTGGAGATCCACGTTGTGTTGGTACGGGCAAAGTGATACTCTTCCGCCAGATTGGGGCTCTGGTCGAAATGGAAGATCATGTCGATCTCGCCCGATTTCAGCGCATCCAGTTCTGCTTCCTTGCTGTCATAGCCGACCAGCTGGAATTCCAGTTCCTGATTGCCCAGACAATCCGCTGCAAACTGAATATAGTCCGTGATTACCCCGGTAAACTCCCCGGTGGCAGGGTCAAAGGTGCTGACGCCGCGATCACTCGTCAGAAAGCCCATCCTGATCGCGCCGTGCTCTTTGAGCCACGCCTTTTCCTCCCCTGTAAGGATGGGCGTATAATCCATTGAGAAATACCGTTTGTACAGATCCGCCGAATAAAAAGGCACAGCTTCGTCCAACGCGCGCATTGCATCGTCCAGTTCTTCCTTGAGATCAGGCCGGTTTTTGTTGATCGCATAGTAGATGCCGGATTCTCCCACACGGGTTATGGTCGAGATGCCACGCTCTGCCCAGAAGGATTCTTCCAGCGAAACAAAGCAGTCGATCTCGTGATTTGCCAGCTTTTGCTTCACATCATCGCTGTTGGAGATGTTGACGTGTTCCGTTTCCAGGCCGTATTTTTCTTCCCACTCGGTCAGCATCACTTCCGGCTCCGTTCCCATCAGAACACCGATCTTTTTGCCGTTCAGCGTTTTGAAGTCGGAGGCGGAGATGTCTGTGCGTGAGAGATCGGCGTAGAGGTAATATTTTTCCACTCCCATCGGCTCGTCTGAAAACAGCATCTCCTCGGTGCGGTCCTCCGTATAGGAAATACCGCCCATAATGTCGATCTCGCCGTTTTCAAGTTTTTCAAAGCAGTCTGACCAGTCGCAGGTCACATACTCGAACTGCCAGCCTGTATAGCCGGATAAGGTCTCCAGCAATTCGTAGCCGTAGCCTTTTCTTGCACCCTTCTCGTTGACATAGTTGAAGGTGTCCTCAAACGAGCCGACACGAACAACCTTTGCAGGGGCGGTTTCCGCGGCAGCTTTCACAGGGAGCACGGCTGACAGTAGCAACAGTAGGCTCAGCATCACACAGACGCTTTTCCGCATCAGCGTCTGCATGGTTTCGCTCATTCCAGAGTTTTTCATTTTATCCAATCTTTCTCCGCCCCAGACGGTCTCATTCCGGTTTCATTTCCATTGCACAGGTTTCAAGAAGTTCATTGCAGCATCAATCGCACCATGTTGTCAGCAGCTTTTTTGAATATATATGCCATTATATAGCACATATTGTAACATTATAACAGAAGCGTTTCAAGATTTTTTCTCGTAAAGAGCACCTATTTTTACGGAACAGTTTTGTCCCTTACCGGCAAAAAGCTGTTCCCGCAAAAATACTGCGATGACGATAAAAAAGCGAGCAGCCTTTTTCAGGTCGCCCGCTTATGGAATCTATGGTATTTTACCGCAAGGCAAGAAATGCGTGAAGCATTAAAAGGCGGTATAGGTCTGCCCGGTGCATTCAATCCAGAATTTTTCCGTCAATGGAGATGGTGACCACCTGCCACGGAATGAACTTTCCACTGACCTGAAGCGCCTTTTTCGCTGCCATCTCCAAGCCGCCGCAGCAGGGCACCTCCATGCGGAGGATGGTCACGCTCTGGATATCGTTATTGCGCAGGATCTCGGTGAGCTTTTCGCTGTAATCCACAGCGTCCAGCTTCGGGCAACCGATGAGAGTCACCTTGCCGCGCATAAACTCCTGATGGAAATTGGCGTAGGCGTATGCCGTGCAGTCCGCTGCAATCAGGAGCTTTGCGCCCTCAAAGTAGGGCGCATGGACAGGAGCCAGCTTGATCTGCACCGGCCAGTTGCGCAGGCGGGAGACCGGCTGCACGGGGGCAGAAACTGCACTTTCGGCAGTGGCCTCCGGCTGTTCCAGCATCCGCATCCGGGAGCCGGGGCAGCCGCCCTCATGGAGGTGTTTCATCTTCTCCTGCAGCTCCTTCTTCTTTTTGTTCTCCTGCACTGCTGCCTCGTCGTAAGCGGGGGCTTCCCGCTCCTCAAAGGTGATCGCGCCGGTGGGACAGCCTGGCAGGCAGTCACCAAAGCCATCGCAGAAATTTTCCCGCACCAGCTTTGCCTTGCCGTTGATGATGTCGATAGCTCCCTCATGGCAGGCGGTTGCACACAAGCCGCAGCCGTTGCATTTTTCTTCGTCAATATGGATGATCTTCCGAATCATATCTATACTCTCCTGTTGTGGTTTTTTTGCATTTGCAGCCTTATTATAGTATACTAAAGGCAACTTGTATGTTTGAATTCCAACAAGGAGAGCCTTTATGCAAAAATATCTGCCTGTTCTGCGAAGCTGCCCCTTCTTTACCGGGCTTACCGATGATGAGATTTTGTCCATCCTGCACTGTGTCAGTGCGGCAAAGATCACCCGGCCCCGGGGCTCCTATATTTTCCGTGCCGGAGAATCCACAGAGGTCATGGGGCTCATGCTGTCTGGCTCCACCCTTGTGATTCAGGAGGACCTTTGGGGACACCGCAACATCCTGTCCAAGTGCAATACCGGAGACTTTTTCGGCGAACCTTACGCTGCCACCCCCGGTGCCATCCTGAACATCAGCGTGGTGGCAGAGGAGGATTGCGAGATCCTGCTGCTGAACGTCAAGCGGCTGCTCACCGCCTGCCCCACCGCCTGCGACCATCACCAGAAGCTCATCCGCAATCTGGTCAGCGTTCTGGCAAACAAAATATTGCTCTTTAACGATAAGATCACCCATGTCAGCAAGCGCACCACCCGGGAAAAGCTGCTGTCCTACCTGTCCGCCGAGTCCATCCGGCAGTCTTCCCTCTCCTTTGACATTCCCTTTGACCGTCAGCAGCTGGCAGATTTTCTCTGCGTGGAACGTGCCGCCATGTCGGTGGAACTTTCCAAGCTGCAAAAGGAAGGGCTGCTGGTCACAAAGCGGAATCATTTTGAGCTGTTGACCCGTTGACCGTTTCATGCGCCGCCCGCAGGCGGTTTCGCCGGGCAGTTCTCCCCTGCCGGGATGCGCGGGCACGAAAAGAGCGGACAACCGTTTTGGGGTAGTCCGCTGAAGGGATGGTTTGATTTTGTTGGCCGAATAATGGAAATTGCCTGTTATAAAATATCAGCAACAAATTCCTCTATCAAACGATTCACCTGTTCGGGTTTGTCTGTATTGGAATTGTGTCCTGCTCCTTCGATCCACGTCAAAGGAATATTCGTATTGCGATGCCATGCTTTGTTGTACCGTATACACGAACCAGCGTGATCTTGTGTGCCGCATATCAGCAACGCCGGACACTTGATCTCATACGGCAGGTCCTTCTCCATAGCCGCTGCCAGAATACGAAAACCATGTCCGGCAATCTGTGCATAGCGTTTCTGATTGCCGTCATAAGTCAGCATCATTTCACGCATGAGGTTTCTACCGTAATCAGACGTGGCAACGCCTTCCGACCCTGATTTCAGGAGCCATTTCCACGGATAGTGAGCATATACCGGTTCCATCCGTTTCAAGAGCCAGATTTCAACTGCCGTCACATAGCTTCGTTGCAGCGGTGCAGAGTCAATGGCGACAAAGCCTGTCATTTTGTCTGGGTAAAGCTGCGCATAAGCCTGTCCCACATATCCGCCCATAGACTGCCCGATAATAACAGGCTTTGTGATTCCTTCTTGGTTTAAGATATCGTTCAGCCATTTTGCCTTATCGAACAAATCAAAATCAAACCGAAACGGCCATGAGGAAGCGTGTGCCGGTGCATCCCAGACGATAACATTATACCTGTTCTCGAAATACTGAATCTGCTTATCAAACAATCTATGGTCTGCCGTCAATCCCGGCAGAAAAACAAGCGTAATTGCATCCGGGTTTGACACGCTTGCCCAATAGTGAATCGTTCCGCAACGGGTCTGATATGTCCGTTCCTCCATTGAGCTTCCCTCCCATAACTTCCGAGTTATTGAATTGAGCATATCACATAAGTGAACACTCTAACCTTACAGCTCGGTTTCCACCGCAAGCTGTTCCTGCTTTTCTTTTTCGTCAGCGATTTGGACATCAACATCTTCGCGCATCTTTTTTAGAAGTGCAAGGACTCGCTTGATTTGACCCTTGGTGTTTTCTACTCTGCTCTGTGCCTGATTGATATGGTCCAGAACCGCCCAGTCTGCAAAGAGGCCATCAAAGAAGAAATCCGCAAATTTCAAAAAGCTGTCTACCGTGACCTGAAGGTCTGCGGTGATCTCGACATCGGAAAGTTCGGTTTTGAACCGCCGCAGTTCCACTTGGAGCTGTTCAACCTGCTTCTGTGCATTGTCCAGTTCCTCATACTTGGCAAGATCGGCCATCAAACCGCCGCCCATTACGTCCCATGTACTCCAGCCCTCGGCATTGTCGAGGGTTTCCAGAACTTCGTTGACCGTATGCAGGGCAGTCTTTCCTGCGTTGATGGCCTCCAGTAGTTCCCGCTTTTGAACTTTCAAAGCGGCAATACGGCTTTCGCTTTCCGCAACCTGCTGTGCGGCCGGGTGGGCAGATGCTTTGATGCTTTTGATCTTTTCAGAAAGAGCAGCTTGATACCGCCTTTCGCAATCAGACAGCCTTACCAGCCTATTTTGAACCTGCTCCAAGTCGGCATCAACGGAAGAAAGGTCATGGAGAGCCGCATCGTACTTGACACGGGCTGCATAGGCTTCCTGCCGTTCCTTGTCCAGCTTTTCATCCATCTTTCCGATGACCTGATAGAAAAATGCGGCAAGGCTGTGACCTTTCAGACGGTCAACATCAGCCTGTTCCGCCAGCTTGGATTTTTCCAGCTTTTTCAGACGATCAACAAGCGCATTTTGCTGGGCGGTCAGTTCTTTCTGTTTTGCTTCACAGCTTTTCTTTTCTGCGACCTGCTGCCAAAGCTCTTTCAACGTAGAATCACTCATATGGAATGTCCTTTCCCGGCATTACGTTTCTTCGTTCAGAAGCTGGTTCAAAAAATGCTGCCGATCATTTACAAATGTTTTGGCGATAACGTAGCTGTCCATACAGCACTCCTTGCTGCATCATGTAGGAAACTCTTAGCTCCGCTCAAACCCAAGATAGCGGGTACCCTGAAAACTCAGCTTACCGATGTCGCCCTCCACAAGCATTCCGTAGTCCGAACCACTTACGGTAAGCTCCATGCGGTCGCCGCTCTCTACCTGAAAGGTCACATAATAGGTCGTGAACGTATGCGCCATCGTATTGTCTGTATGGTGGCGAGAAACTTCCGTTCGCTTTGCCACAACCGTTGCCGGAACAGTCAGCCGCGGCGAATGGTTGTTTTTATTCCATGTGCTGATATTTCCGATGATGGTGTATAGGATCATACCCAAAACCACAAGGAACAGGATGGGAAACAGAATGCTGAACAGCATATCAATTCCAGCGTAAAACATCTTATTCCTCCAAAATTTCTTCCAGCAGGTCTTTTACATCGTCCAGAAAAGATTCTTCTCCGAGGGTGTTCACCTTGAAGAACACCGCTTGACTGCCTCCTGCGGTGATGGCAGACAGCCGGATCGGACTGTCCGCATTCTGGAACATGGTCAGTGTCAGACTCAGGCGGTTGCCGCCCATCATGCTGTACCGTTCAAATACACGGACACTGCACCGGGCATCGCCCTCTTTGAAATCACTGCCTGCCTCTAAATCTGCAGACCAACTGCTGTCCGGGATCTCTTGTTCCAGCTTCCGAAGCAGCTTGTCAAAGTTTTTGTTTCGGATGGTCTTTTCAAAGATTGCCATAATGGTTCCTCCGTTCTGACAATTAAAATTCAGTCCCTTATTTTTGATACGAGCAGAGACACCGGGAAATTGCAGAGAAATCGCTTGAAGAGAGGAATTTTGTCTGATATGATTATAGCATATCTTTCGGGAGAACAAAATACTTTATGTACGCCGCCCGCAGTCAGGAAAAAAGGCAAGCCCTCCTTCATAAATTACAGTAACCGTTTATGACGCTTTGGGGAGAGGTCGGCATGTTTTTATCTCTTCTGCAATTTTTTGCCACAAAGTTTCTGGTTCTGGCGCTTCATCTGGAAAGCGGCAGCTTTCTGCTATCTTTGCGGATGTCAAAAAAGCTTTCCAGCATACTCATAAGTATCGGAAAGACTGATGATACCAGTTTTATCGGATGGTTCTGCGGAGCCATCCGTTTTTTCATATTCAGATCGCATTTTTTCTGTTTTCTCTTGACGATGCCCCGCTAATGGAGTAGGATGGTGCTGCAAAAAAAGATTGCAGAAGCTGTTGCTCTGAAATACGAAAAAAGGCCGTCCGGCACCGCAGCAGGGCAGCCTTTACAACCACAAGGATGTGTCTCTATGAAACTACTCAAACAATTCATTCAGCAGGAAACGGTCCTCACCGCAGCCGCTGTGCTGGCCGTTGTCTCCGCCTTCTTTGTTCCGCCGGATGTGCAGTATCTCGGCTACATCGACCTGCGCACGCTGGCGATTCTGTTTTCCCTGATGACGGTCATGGCCGGGCTGCGGCGGCAGGGCTTTTTTGACGGACTGGGGCGGGCATTGCTGTCCCGCACCCACAGCACCTTTCAGCTGACGCTGGTACTGGTCGGGCTGTGCTTTTTTGGAAGCATGTTCATCACCAACGATGTTTCCCTGCTGACCTTCGTTCCCTTTACGTTCGTGGTCCTGAGCCGTCTGGGAGCGGATGTCCGCCGCTCCCTTCTGATCCCGGTGGTCTGTATGCAGACCATTGCGGCAAACCTTGGCAGTATGCTGACCCCCATCGGCAACCCGCAGAACCTCTATCTTTACGGAAAAAGCGGCATGAGCATCGGGGGATTTGTGCTTCTTATGCTGCCCTACACACTGGTCTCTCTGCTCCTGCTGCTGGCTTGGGCAGCGCTGGTCTGCCGGAAAACGTCTACCGTCCTCTCCGTGGACGAGCTTGTTTCTTCTGCATCTCAGGGTGATCAGAAGATCATCCTGTTGTATCTGGTTCTGTTTGCTGTCTGCCTGCTGTCCGTGATCCGGGTGCTGCCCTATGGCATTGCCTTTGCCGCTGTGCTCGTCTGCGCCCTTTTTGCAGACCCACACACCTTGCGGGCGGTGGACTATTCCCTGCTTCTGACCTTTGTGGCTTTTTTCATCTTCATTGGCAATCTGGGGCGCATTCCGGCCTTTTCCGGCTGGCTGCAGGAGTTTCTGACCGGCCGGGAAGTGCTGGTGGCGGTTCTGGCATCACAGGTCACCAGTAATGTTCCCGCCGCCCTGCTGCTGTCCGGGTTCACGGCAGAGACACAAGCCCTCATCATCGGCACCAATCTGGGAGGTCTTGGCACTCTGATCGCATCCATGGCCAGTCTTATTTCCTACCGGCAGATCGCACGGGAGCTGCCACAGGGGAAGAGGCAGTATTTTGGGCTGTTCACCCTGTCCAACCTGATCTTCCTCGCGATCCTGCTGGGCGTGTGGTTCTTGCTCCGCTAAGCGCGGTATCCGGCAGCGCTATGAACATTTTTTTCCTGCTGCCCGGCAGACCACCACCCACTTCGCAATAAGTTTTATGAGGCAAAAAGGGAGTTCTGTCACGGACGAAGGTCCGGGCAGAACTCCCTTTGGTTTTATCGTATGCAGTTATCAAGTAAAGAATAAAAATTTTGCAAAACAACCACTACAAGACTCAAATCGTAAGCGGTCAGCTGCTTTTGAAAGGAACCGGCAAACAGCATCCACATCCCCATGGGCATCCCGGCATATTTCATTGTCTGTCTCCAAATCCAATCTTCACGATCTGCATTTTCATCCCGTTGTCACCGACCCTTGCAAGAAACCGGAAAAAGCCGCTGACAGAAAGATCTTTCAAATCGTTGTACCCCAACATATAGCCCCGGCTGGACACTTGCAAACGGCTGTCCCACGCGCCAATTTCCTTGCAGGCGTCCGAAACCGCGAAATATGCTCCCACATCCTTGATTTTCGCCGTCCTGAGCCACGTTTTGGCGATCATCTTCACCGCTGTACGGTTGGCAGCATCAAAGACCAGCACCCCGCCGGGAAAAGCATCTGCCATCCCCTGCACCAGCGCCTTGACCTGCTCCGTCAGGAAGTAATAGAACACCCCGGAGGCAAAGAACACCGCCCCGCCGGAGGCATCGATCTTGTCAAACCATGCGGGGTCTTTCAGGTCGCAGGGGATGTTTTGCTCCCGCTCCCCGGCGGGCAGCAGCTGCTGGCGCAAGGCGATCACATCCGGGAAGTCCAGATTGTAGATCTTGCATCTGCCGTTGTCGCAGGCTCTGCCGGTGTTATCCAGCCCGCAACCCAGATTGACCACTGCCGCGCAGGGGTGGTTTTTCAGGTACGCCTGCACCTCAAAGGCAAGGTCATTCTGCCGCATGGCGACCTCCAGCGCACCGAACCGCTGCATCAGGCTGCGGGAGTTTTTCTCTGCCTCTGAAAAGTCGTAGTCGATCTGGTCGATCAGACGCACCGCCGTTTCGTCCCGATAAAGGTTTGGGTACAGTTCGGTGCACAGCTTCCGGGAATACAGTGGGAGGATCAGCGTCTCCTGCACGGTGTTTTTCTCGATTTTGTATTTCATAGGTTCCTCCCTGTTCTCCTCATTCTGCTTTCCGGCAGGCAAACCATGCCATGCTCTTCACTGTTCCAAATGTTACGGTTGCATACCGTTTCTCCAGCCGTTTTTTCAAACTGAAGGCCGTCTCATAGGGCGGCGTGAAGAACCCCATCTTTTCATAGCTCCGTCCTCCTTACACTATTTCACCGCTTTTGCGCCGTAACGCAAAGCCAGCCCTTTTTATTTTTGTGGCTCTGGATCTGACAAAATCCTGCTTGTTCCAGATACTCTTTCAGTGCAGTATCCGTATAGATGGTCATGCCATCGATGATCTGCGTCCATTTGTCGTCTTTTGTCGTTTCGCCGTTTGCTTCATTGCAGATGAAAAAGATTCCGCCGGGCTTCAGCACTCGATAAACCTCTCTGAAATTCTGCGCAAGCTCCGGCCAGAAGTAGACCGTTTCAAAGGCAGTCACCACATCAAACTGCTCCGCTTCAAACGGCAGCTCTGCCACACTTGCCTGTTGCACGGTACACCGTCCTGCCGCAATGGCTCTGGCATTGACCTTTCGCGCTTTTTCCACGCTGACGGCTGAGTAGTCGATGCCCTGCACCTTGCCGTTGGGGCACAGTTTCAGCAGTGTCTTAATGTTCGCTCCACCGCCGCAGCCGCAGTCCAGCACCATGGCATCCGGGACAGGCTGTAAAAAGCGCAGCCCCCATTCTGCCATTGCGCTGTGTCCAAAGTTCATCATAGCAACCATGATCTTCCCGCCAAAGCCTACGGGCTTTCGGGTGTTTTCAAAAAAGGACATAACGCCACCCTCTTTCTATTTACCGTTCACAATGCAATACATTTTACCAGATGCGCCCACTGCATCGGATAACAGGCCAGCAATTCCTCGTGCCGCAAGTTAGATAAAGCTAACTTTTCATTCTATAAAAAGCCGCTTCTCAGCGGTCCCTCTGCCAAAATAATACGCCCTGCCGTCTCCTCTGTCAAGAAGTTTAGGCATTTTCGGAGATTTTGAAAGAGATTTCGCTCTCGGGAACCCCCAACCGTCACCCCAGTGCTACGTCCAGCACCATCATCACGCTGAAGCCTACCGCGAAAAACACCGTGCCAACGTTGGAGTGCTGTCCCTGCGACATTTCCGGGATCAGTTCCTCCACCACCACATACAGCATGGCTCCGGCGGCAAAGCTGAGCAGATAGGGCAAAGCAGGCACCACGATGCCTGCCGCCAGAATCGTCAGCACTGCCCCGATGGGCTCTACGATGCCGGACAGTACACCGCCCCAGAACGCCCGGCCTTTTTTCATTCCTTCCGCCCGCAGGGGCATGGAGATGATGGTCCCCTCCGGAAAGTTCTGAATGGCAATGCCAAGGGAAAGTGCCAGTGCCCCGGCGGCGGTGATCTGAGCCGTTCCGGCAAGGTAACCGGCATAGACCACGCCCACTGCCATGCCCTCCGGGATGTTGTGCAGCGTCACCGCCAGAACCATCATGGTGGTGCGCTGGAGCTGGCTTTTGGGGCCTTCAGCCTGCAAGCTGTTCTGGTGCAGATGCGGGATGAGATGGTCCAGCAGCAGCAAAAACAGGATGCCCAGCCAGAAACCCACCGCCGCCGGGAAAAATGCCAGCCTGCCCAGATCTGCGGCCTGCTCCATAGCCGGGATCAGCAAGCTCCATATCGATGCCGCCACCATCACTCCAGCGGCAAAGCCGGTGAGGGCGCGCTGGATGCCGTCACGCAGAGAGTTTTTCAAAAAGAACACACAGCCCGCCCCAAGGCTTGTGCCCAGAAAGGGGATCAAAATCCCCCAGAATGCGTCTTGTATCATGTAGTACCTCCTGCGGTTAAATATAACTAACCATGCAAGCAGTATACTGCGCTCCGGCAAAAAGGTCAAGGGCTTTGCGGTATAGAGGGTGCAGATCGTTTCCCGCATCGAAAAATTTCGTCCCTGTAAACTTGTCTGTTTCTGCTTGGCAACGCCCGGTGGGAGTGCTATTTTTACTTTGTGAATTTGTTTTGCCTAACCATCTGAGGGGTTTTTCCCCTGCATTTTTTTGCATCGATTGTTAGACAAAGCTAACTGTTTTTTCAAAACTGAGATAGAGATGTGTTACGATGAGATTGAAAAAAGTATTTGCAGGTGCACTTGCGGCCGCTATGCTGGTATGCGCTGTGGCAGTCCCGGCTTTTGCTGCGGAAGAGGTGGAGCAGGAGAACTGCCTGTCCTCCAGCTATGTCCAGATGAACATCCCCTACGCCGACTTCTACAAAGCTGCCGGTGTTGACAATGCATCTGAGATTGATGCTGTGACCAGCGCCACCAAAAACAAGACCCGTGCAGGCAACCTTGCCGCCGGTTCCTACCACGTCAACGCGGACGGCTCCGACATCACCGGCGTTTCCTTCCCGGTCAAGGTGCTGACCCCGTGGGCGCTGAAGAATGCAAAGCAGGTCACCGATACCGACAGCTATGACATCACGGTCAAGCTGCGGGGTAAGGAGTCCACCACCACTTATACCGGTGTGGATGCCCTGTTTGAAAACGAGAGCTACGCTTATTACAAGCTCGGCGAGACTCCGGCCTACTACATTACCGCATGGTACAACCTGTTGAGCGGCAAGTGGGAGTTTGGCAAAGTCCATGCCACCGAGACTACCGTGGAGGGCGTCACCGTGGAG